>Ga0129308_1000246_pt1 | contig 95020 bp, 75 predicted proteins | sample L827metagenome_FD_94440 | JGI IMG/M metagenome (GOLD analysis project Ga0129308, IMG submission 94440) | Ring-tailed lemur group fecal microbial communities from Wisconsin, USA - L827 metagenome | ecosystem: Host-associated > Mammals > Digestive system > Large intestine > Fecal | place: USA...
CCGGACGGCAGTGTGGCATATGGCGTGGATACGCTCGTGTTTGAAGTGGACCGGAACGGAGACTACGATTTTTTCGTGTGGGACCGGTGCGGGAATCTGCTGAAGTACACCGTGCCGGTCGACAGCTTCGCAGCGCCTGTGGAGCCGGAGCCTGCGCTCTCTGAGCCGGAGGCTCCGAAGCAGGAATCCAAACCTGAGCCTGCGCCAGAGCCAGAAGAACCAGCGACCCCGGTAGAGGTTTCTGAGCAGGAAGATATCCGCGCATTGACGCTGGCCGACCTTACCTGCACGCTGCTCTCCATCCTGTTTGCGGTCCTTGTGTGGCTGCGCGGGAAAAAAGACGGCGGCGAGGATGCAGACGATGAAAACGAGCAGGCTGAACGCATGGACGAAGAAGCGGAGGAAAATGAGCCGCGGGGTCATGCTGTGCAGAAAACCGTGAATGCGGTGCTGGCGGTATTGTCAGTGGCCTTGTTCTTCCTCACGCAGCCGCTTGTATGGCGTTTCCGATTGGTGGACTGGTGGACGGTATTGTTCGTGCTGCTGTGCGGCACGGCGCTGGCCATGCTCATCTGGAAACGCAGAGAAGAAAGCGACCCCGAAGAATTTGATGAAGAAGAGACGGAGGATCTTGCAGAATGAAAACGATCGTATCACTGGCCCTTGCGGGCCTCATGTCCATTTCCGCACTGCTGCCCACGCTGGCGGCGCAGGAAGCGGAAAATGTATCCATCCCCGAAAGCTCCGGCATTTCGGAAAGTGTGGCACAGGATGAGAGCAGCGTATCCAGTTCCGGCAGTACAGCGGATGAAAGCACCGAGCCGGAATCCGGCAGCAATACAGAGAATGAATCGGATTCTGTCCCACAATCCGAATCCGGCAGTACGCCGGTGGAGTCTGACAGCAGTATTTCTGAGGATTTGGAAACTGAAACCGGCAGTTCACTGCCTGTTTCTGAAAGCGCAGTACCCGACGAAACGGAATCTGCGACAGGCAGCGAAACAGCGGCAGATGAACAGTCGGTTCCTGTTACGGTATCGGAAGAATACGCGCTCCTGCTTGCGACCAACCAGGCGGACAGCATGATGGGCCATGCGGGCATGGAGCGCAGCGACGCCTGTACACAGCCTGCCGCATCCTTTGCTCTGACCGACTATGCAGCAGAGACAGAGGATGAAAGCTACTGTCTACTTTGGGAAGCGATGAACGCGGCGTTCGAGCAGCTTGGCGCACAGAGATGTACAGCGGCCAACTGTGTTTTCACAGATGGGATGATCATCCTGATGCGATAGGACGGAATGGGACGGGGCGGCTGAGGCCGCCCCGTTTCAGTGTTATGGAGGGCTGAAACAGTGGAACAGGAAAAACTCGTACAGGGCTGGATGGTCTGCGGAACAGATGAAGATGCTCAAAAACCGGAGATATATTTTCTGGACGTCAACAATGCGATCGCATACCGAGAATTGCAGCGGGACGACGCGTCTCTGACAATCCGGCTGCAGTACATCCGCCCGGAATGGGCAAAAGACCTTCACAAAAGCCGCCTGCGGCAGCGGGACGGAAAACAGGAACGATGAATGGGGAATGCAGAATGAAAATACAGATTTTTAACCGTTTGATCAGACATGGAGAGAGCTTCCGTGTACCGCGCTCTGTGCAGGAGTCCATTCCGGTCAAAAAGATATACCGGGACGGGATCTGGCTGTGCGGCGGGAGGTATTCCAAGATGTGGCGGTTTCAGGATGTGAACTATGCCGTGGCGTCGGAAGCGGACCAGGCGGAAATATTGATGCGCTACTGCAGCGTCATCAACGCATGGCCGGATGATGCGTATGTGCAGGTGCTCACGAACAATCGCCGCATCGACCCGGTGGAATTTGAGAACACCATGCTGATGCATTTGCGCGGCGATGCTATGGACAGGCTGCGGGAGGAATACAACCAGATCGTGCGGGAGCGCACGGAATGGAGCAACAACATTTTCCGGGAGAAATACATCGTTCTCTCCGTGCAGCGTCGGAGCATTGAGGAGGCACGGAGCTTTTTTGCCCGCGCCGGAACGGAGCTTGCCTCCGGATTCGGGCGGCTGTCCAGCCAGCTTACAGAGCTTTCGTCCCATGACCGCATCCGCATCCTGCACGATTTTTTTCGCAGCGGGGAAGAACCGTATTTCAATTTTGACCTTTCGCAGGCCATGGCGCGGGGACAGGATTTCCGGGACGCTATCGCGCCGGACAGCCTGCAATTCAAGAGCGACCATTTCATCATGGGCAAAAAGTACGGGCGTGTGCTGTTTTTGAAGGACTATCCCAATTTTCTCAAGGACGAAACGATCGCCAGGCTGTGCGAGTTCCCGCAGAATCTGATGCTGTCCATCCAGATCGTCCCGGTCCCCATGGAGGAGGCTGTGGCGGACATGCAAAAGCGCGTGCTTGCCGTGGAGACGGATATTACCCGGTGGCAGCAAAAGCAGAACGCGAACCACAACTTTTCCGCGGAGCCGCCCTATGAGATGCAGCAGATGCGGCAGGAAATGAAGGCGCTGCTGGATGATCTGACCTCGCGGGACCAGCGGATGGTGCTTGTGCTGGTGACGCTGGTGCATCTGGCGGACAGCTATGCGCAGCTCAACAGTGACACGGAGGCCATCACGGCCACGGCGCGGGGCGATCTGTGCCGTTTCAATACGCTCCATTTCCAGCAGGAGGAGGGCCTGAACACGGCGCTGCCTTACGGCCTGCGGGAAATTGAAGCGATGCGCACGATGAACACAGAGAGCGCGGCGGCGCTGACGCCCTTTTCCGTACAGGATGTGATGGAACGGGGCGGCATCTACTATGGCAGAAATGCCATCAGCCGGAACAGCATCATTTGCAACCGCAAGCTGCTGCTCAACGGGAACGGCTTTTATCTCGGCGTGCCGGGCAGCGGCAAGAGCATGGCCGCGAAATGGGAGCTGATGAACGTTATTCTGAACACGGACGATGATGTGTTGATCTGCGACCCCGAAGCAGAGTTCGGTCCGGTGGTGGATGCGGTGGGAGGGCAGAACATCCGCCTTGCGCCGGACAGCACGCAGCATGTGAACGCGCTGGAGCTGGGAAAGGGCTACGAGGCAGGGGAAAAGCCCGTTTCGCTCAAATCCGAGTTTATCCTTACGCTGTACGAGCATCTTTTGGATGTGCAGACGAACGGACGCCGGGCAAAATCCATTATCGACCGCGCGGTGCTTGACCTGTATGAGGAATTCAGCAAAAAGCCGCAGGCTCCCACACTGCAGAATCTTTACCGTATTTTGCAGTGCCAGAAGGAGGACCTGGCGAAGGATATCGTGCTGGCCAGTGAAATTTTCACAAAGGGCAGTCTGAACACGTTCGCACAGCCCACCAACGTGCAGCTTGACAACCGCGTTTTATGCTTCAATATCCGGGACCTGGGCCAGCAGCTGCGTCCCATCGGCATGCTGGTGCTGATGGAGGTGGTTATGATGCGCGTGATGCAGAACCGTCTGCGCGGCAAGCGGACGTGGATCTATTTTGATGAGCTGTCCGTTCTGTTTTCCTATGAGTGGTCCACAAACTTTCTGGATGTATCATGGAAAAGATACCGGAAGTACGGGGCTTTGGCCAGCGGGATATTTCAGAATCTGGACCAGGCGCTGGACAACGATGTAGCACGCAGTATGATCTCCAACAGTGAATTTCTCGTGCTGCTCAATCAGGCGGCGTCGGACCGCACGAAGCTGGCGGAGCTGCTGCATATCTCGGATACGCAGCTCTCGTATGTCACGGATTCCGAAGCGGGACGCGGCCTGCTGAAGATGGGCGGCAGTCTGGTGCCCTTCATCAATGATATTTCAAAGGACACCCAGCTTTACAAATTGATGAGCACACGCCCAGGGGAGGTGTAACCGGATGAAAGAACTGAAAACAAAGAAAAGCGCGGGAGGGCCGCGCGTAAAGAAAACGAGTGATGCTTTGCCGCACGCGGCAAAGCATATGCTGCGGGCGGGGCTGATGGAAAGGCAGGCTTTCCGGCAGCGTGACACGCAGGAGAAAGCGCCGGAGCGTGCGGTGGAGGAACAGGTGGAGCGTGCGGCGCTGCGGAGCGGGGAGACGGCTGCGGACACAGGCCGGGAGGTATTCAGGCAGGCTGTGCATCTGCGGGCAGAACGGGAAAAGGCCCAATGGACGGATGCGGGCATACAGACGGGGTACAGTTATCGCCCTGCATCACGGGCCGCGCACACGGATGCTGTGAGACAGAAAACAGAGAAAATTTCCCGAAATCGGGAAATTTTGAACCGGGCGCGGGAGGCGGATTCACGCCGGCCCGACACAATGAGATTAAAAAGTATACGGCAAAAAAGAACGGTGCGCGATGGTGCGCACCGTTCTTCTGCATTTTTAAAGAGCGGGCATGAAATTGCCGGAGCGCCCAAGGGCGTTTCGCAAAAACAGGCGGCGCGCCGATTTGCACGGCAGACTGTACAGGCAACCGTACAGGCGGCCCGGAGTGCGGGAAGGATGCTGGCACAGACCGGGCAGGCGGCTGCGCGGGTGGCGTCCGCCGTATTGTCCTGGTTGGGCGCAGCGTTTGCCGCGGCGTCGCCTGTTTTGGTGCTGGTTCTCATCGTGGGGATGGTAGGAGCGTTTCTGGCTTCTCCCTTCGGCGTGTTCTTTTCCAACGAAACGACACAGGACGGGATGCTCATGCGCCAGGCAACGGCGGAGCTGAATGAAGAATACTACGCCCGCATCGGCCAGATCGAACAGGCGAACCCCCATGATGTTTTGGAGATCGAAGCGTCGGACGGTGTTTCCGCCATCCGGTGGGAGGATGTTCTTTCCATCTACGCCGTCAAGGTAACAACGGACGGTGTGAATGGTATGGATGTTGTGACCATGGATGAACAGAAAAAAGAGATTTTGCGCGGTGTGATGTGGGATATGAACCAGATCACGTACAGAAGCGTTACGGTGAAAAAAGAGGTGGAGGTGATTGCAGAGGACAGGGACGGCAATGAGGTGATCGGGATGCAGGAGATAGAAGAAACGACGTTGACGGTCTATCTGCACCACACAACGCCGGAGCAGATGGCCGCGGCCTATGGCTTTACCGAACAGCAGAACGAGCATCTGGCGCTGCTGCGGCATGAGGAATACAGCGTTATGTGGGCGTCGCTGCTGGGCGGCTTTACCCATGGCGGCGGTACCATTGGCAGTGACGTCGATTGGGTAGGCACGGGCATTTTCGCATGGCCGCTGCCGCAGAGCTTTGCCATCACCTCACAGTTTGGATACCGCACCGACCCGTTTACGGGCGAAATATCTTACCACAGCGGCACGGATATCGCCGCGCCGTATGGCACGCCGGTTCTTGCGACGGCGGGCGGCACGGTGACAGTCGCAAACGCGACCGACCCGTGGGGCGGAAGCTATGGGTATTACGTAAAGATACAGCATGACGGAACGTTTGACACGCTGTATGCCCACTGCTCCAGCATCTGTGTCACGCCCGGCCAGCAGGTGCAGCAGGGGGAGGTCATCGGCTATGTGGGCAGTACGGGGAACAGCACGGGGAATCATCTGCACTTTGAGGTTTGGGAGAATGGGCAGAGACGAAATGTAATGGACTATTTTGGTGCATAAGGTGATTCGAAGAAATATCCGTAAGGAAAGATGGCATTAAAATTTGTTGCGCAGAAATCGAGGTCAGATAAGTTTATTGACTATTTCGTTTAATTAAAGTATTATTTAAGTATTATGTTATTATAAAGGAAGAGCTGTGTTCCATGAACGAAAAGCAACCAAGTAGTGCATGTGATATTGTTGTTAGCCACATTTTGAATAAGATAGCTTCCGGTGATTTAAAAACTGGGGATAAGTTGGATGCTGAACGTGATTTGTCCGCAAAGCTTAATATCAGTAGAGCGACTATCCGCGAGGCTATTAAAGTTTTGAACTACCTAGGGTTTGTTGATAGTACTCAGGGATCCGGAAACTATGTAACAGATACATATTTTAATTCAGTTGCCAGTATTATGAGCGTTCTATATCAGCGCGGAAGCTATAATGAAGATGATTTTACTATATTCCGTCAAATGCTGGAGTTGCAGGCATTTGATATTGCAATAACCAAAGCAAGTGACGAGCAAAAAAATGAGCTGTTGCAGACATCCAAGCTTCTAAGTGTATGTAGCGACGACCTTTTGATACAATCTTTGGATAAAAGGTTTCATTTCATCCTTGTGGAATCATCCTACAACGAACTTTTGCTGTTGAATTATAGAGCGCTTAGTCTTGTGATTGACAGGTATATTCATGATACTCTATATAATAATGTAAAGATAAAAGATCCGAAATTTCAGAAGATGGCAGCGATTCACCAACAAATTGCTCAGGCTCTGGCAGATGGCGCTGTTGAACGTGGTCGAAAAGCAATTATCGATCATTTCAATTATGCCATAAATTGATTGTTGTACGGACATATGATTTTGCTCTTTTCGGAGGAAGCCGAGCTGATGGGCGCAGTCAGGCAGGACATCATTGCTGAGGACAATTAAATACAGACCCGCATAGACGGCGTTTCCAACTTCTACACGGAAGAACAGAAACGCCGTTATTTTATGTCCTCATGTTGTGCAGTAGGGGTAGAAAACGCAGCGAAATTAGGATATTTGATAGAATCAACTGTGGATTGCAAACACAGTATTGTGACCGAAGTTGATGTGTATAGCGCAAACGAGAAGGAAAGCATTCAAGTTCTGTGCCATCAGGAGAAACAACATAGGACTTTGCACACATATGAAAAAACCCGGCTTTGTGAACAGGTCCAGTAAAAACGGACAGAGACAAAATACCCCCTGATGTAGGAAAATAAACTACAACAGGGGGTATTGTCATGGAAAAACGGAATTACACACACATTCAAGCGTTGTTGCCAGAGATCAAAGTTATGCTGGCAGAAGGGAAAACACAGAGGGAAATTGCGGAACACTACGGTTTTAGGGATAAGCAGGTAGTAAAAGAGCTGCTCAAGCGTGAGAGATGAAGAAACGCAAGTCGGAAGCCGGGATTCTTCCACGGCCCAAAGGGCGACCGAGAAAAGAGGCTTCACCAAGAGACATTGTGGCAGAGCAGGCTTATGAGATTCGGCGGTTGCACATGGAAAATAAGCTGCTGCGGGATTTTCTGCAATTCACAGGAAGTGAGAGCAAAGGCAAAGTATGCGGTGATTTACCGCCACAGGAAAGAGTACCCCATGGTTTCTTATAAAGCATCAATCAAATCTTTTATCTTTTCAATAAATTTCTCTGCCGCCTTAGAGAATATTGGGTATCGTTTCCATGCAAGGCCATATTGAATTTTTATTGCTGGTTCAAGTGGGCGGAAACAAAGTGTTGGGCTCTCACTGGTATCTACCAGTGTACGCAGGGCAAACGCATATCCCAGTCCATTCTTAATTAAGAGAGAAGGGTTATTGAACAGAATATCGAAGGTGGCAATGGTATTCAGCTGCTCCGTAGAAATCCCAGCCCAGGCGGAAAGTTCCCTCTGCAAGCCAATACGCTGAGGCAGGATGAGCGGAACACCTTGAATGTCTTCTGGGCGAATGACTTCTTTGGATGCAAGAGAACAATCTTTTTGCATGAGCAGTCCCCATTCGTCGGTTTCGTTCAGGGGAAGATGCTCATATTTCACAAGGTCAACAGGTTCGATCAGAATACCGAAATCCAAGGTGCCGTGGTCGAGCCGCTCCATCAGCGTTTCAGCGTCACCATTGAAAAACTGAAACTTCACTCCCGGATACCTGTCCGCTATCAGGGAGGTTGCCTGTGCCACGACAGGGGACTGGGCGCCGCCGATAGAAATAACACCGCCGATCAAATCAGAATCCTGGGCAATTTCACGTTGAGTTTTTTCGCACAGCATCAGGATTTCATCTGCACGCTTACGGAGAAGTACACCTTCTTCGGTTAGCGTGATTTTTCTTTTGCCACGAATGAAAAGCTGCTTTCCTAATTCCTGTTCTAATTCCATCAGTTGTTTCGATAGTGAAGGCTGCGTAATATGCAGAGATTCTGCAGCACGAGTAATGTTTTCTTCTCGTGCAACTGCTAAAAAATAGCGAAGCAATCGTAATTCCATCGGTATTCCTCCTAGTTGCTTTTGTCATCATTATATACGCCGCAATCATTCCTGTAAACTATGATTTTCCATTGCTTATAAGTATTTGATATGAAAGGAAAAGCGTTATATACTTTGAACAACAAAGGAGGGACGCAAATGAATCATCAAATAGCTTCAGATGCTATCATACAAAATTTGAAGGATGCCGGATGTGAAGACGGCTTCATTGAGAGATTTATTTTGGCATTAGAAAACAGCCAAAATAAAGAAGTATTTTTATTGCTTCGTGGATGGCGGAACAGTCTGCTTGATGAAATACACAACAATCAGCACAAGCTGGATTGTCTTGACTATTTGATACGAAAGTTAGGAGGTTAAAGAATATAACATGAACGCATTAGCTTTGAAAAGAAAAGCTTGCAAAAACGAGAATCAACCGACAGCCCTGATGACGGAAGGCAGTATTTTCAAAAACATTTTGTTTTTTTCCGTTCCATTGATTTTAGGGAATCTCCTGCAGCAAATGTACAATGCCGTTGACTCCATCATTGTTGGAAACTATGTTGGCCGGGATGCACTTGCGGCTGTTGGTTCCAGTACATCTTTGATTTACTTGTTGATTGCATTCAGCCAGGGGGCTGCTGTCGGTGCAGGCGTGGTAGTTTCCCAATACCTGGGAGCCAAGGATGAAAAGGGAGTCCATGCCTCTGTTCATACGGCATTGGCGATCTCAGTAATACTTGGGCTGATTCTGACAGTGGGTGGGATTTTATTCAGCCGCCCACTGCTGGTCTGGATGAACACTCCCACGGAGATTTTACAGGAAGCAGTCACTTATCTGCAGCTTTACTCCGGTGGGATGGTATTTAATGTAGTTTACAATATGGCGGCCGGTATTATGAACGCCGCCGGAAATTCCAAGCGTTCGCTGCGCTATCTGGCGGTGGCCTCGATTGTCAATGTGGTTCTGGATTTGCTTCTGATTGCGGGATTCCAAATGGGGGTTGCGGGAGCTGCAATTGCAACCAATATCAGTCAGGTTGTTTCCTGTGTATTGGCAATGCTGTTTCTGATGGGCGTCCCCGAACAGTACCGGGTGAATTGGAAGGAAATCAAAATTCAGAAACGAGTTGCCCTCCGGATCATTCAAATTGGTCTGCCCACTGGGTTTCAAAATATGGTCATCTCCCTTTCCAATATGCTGGTTCAGTCCAGCGTGAATGCATTCGGTGCGGCGGCTATGGCGGGGTTTGGTGCTTACATGAAAATCGACGGATTCAATATCCTGCCCATTACCAGCTTCAGCATGGCAGTCACTACCTTTACCGGACAGAACTATGGTGCCGGGAAATTTGACCGGGTAAAAAAGGGCATGGTTGTGACCATGATGATGGGAATCATCTACACACTGGCACTGGGAGCTTTGCTGCTTACTTTTTCGGAACCAGCCATCCGGCTATTTAACCAGGATGCTGATGTAATCGCAATCGGCATGACTGCCATGCGATACTTTTGCCCGTTCTACTGGACACTCAGTATCATGCACGCACTGGCAGGTACGGTTCGTGGTACTGGAAAGAGCGTCCCACCGATGGTAATCTTGATTCTTTCTCTATGTGTGTTCCGTATGGGGTGGGTCGCATTTGTGATGCCGCATTTCAGCACCATTGACGGTGTGTTTGTACTGTACCCGGCGTCTTGGATTTTGGGAATGATTTTAATGGCTTTGTACACATGGAAGGGGAAATGGTTTTCTGTTCCAGAGAAAATGAATGGAGGAATTTGAACATGAAAAATACGGTGATGCTCAATAACGGCATTCAGATGCCGAAAATCGGATTCGGCGTGTTCCGGATCAACGACATGGAAGAATGCGAGGAGGCTGTGGTGCAGGCAATTCAGAGCGGCTATCGTCTGATTGACACGGCCAGCGCCTATGAAAATGAAGAAGCTGTTGGACGTGCCATCCGGCGCAGCGGCGTTCCCCGTGAGGAACTGTTCGTGACCACCAAGCTGTGGATCACGGACACCAGCTATGAAGGAGCAAAGCGAGGCTTCCAGCGCTCTATGGAGCGGCTGGGATTGGAGTACATCGACCTGTATCTGATTCATCATCCGTTCCACGATTACTATGGCGCATGGAGAGCTATGGAGGAGCTGTACGCAGCGGGAAAAGTCCGGGCGATTGGTGTGGACAATTTTACCCAGGACCGGCTGGCTGATTTTATCTTCTTCAACAAGGTAAAGCCTGCGGTCAATTTGATTGAGTGCAATGCCTTTTTCCAGCGGAAAGATGACCTTGCCTATCTGAACAGCCAAGGAATCCAGATGCAGGCGTGGTCTCCTCTGGCTGCCGGCAGCGAGGGGCTTCTTGATAACCCGCTGCTGCGTCAGCTCAGTCAGAAATACCAGAAGTCTGTGCCGCAGATCGTTCTGCGGTGGCTCATCCAGCGCGGCATCGTCCCGCTGGTGAAAAGTGTAAAGCCTGAACGAATGAAGGAAAACTTTGACGTTTTCGACTTTGCGCTTTCTGCGGAGGACACGGAGCAGATCGCTGCTCTTGATACAGGGCACAGCTGCTTTCCGCCCCGCACCGCCGGTCAGGACGTCAATGCCTTTTTGAAGGCCGCACAGGGTTTTCAGGTCTGAGAGGAAGGTGATCATAATGAAGTCATACGAAAAAGGAAAGCTCCCGCAAATTATCTGGGGGAGCAAAAGCGCCGACCGTGTGGGGACTGAACTGAAAAGCGCTGATGTGCAGAAATGTCTGATCGTATCGGGAAGTCATGTCATCAAACATCCCATCACCCAGAAAATCATTCATTCTTTGGAAAGCATTGGCATTACCTGTGATGTTTTTGACCGGGTATTGCCGGAACCTACCGATTCTCTGTGTATCGAAATTGCACAGGAAATCAAGCGCAATCACTACGACTGTATTCTGGGCATTGGCGGCGGCAGTCCTATGGATGCGGCAAAAGCAGCTTCTTTGATTGCCGGAATCCCGGAAGATATTGAAGACCTGCATGAATACGGTAAGACCGGCGCTCGCATGCGGGAGCAGTGGAACCGTCCCTGTATGCTGGTTTTGATGCCGACGACGTCAGGCACAGGGGCCGAGACAACGGCCAGTGCCGTCATTTCCAGCGAAAAACATGGAATGAAATTTAGTTTTGGCAATCGGAATATGGCTCCTGATTTGTGCATCATTGACCCGGAATTTACGCTGGGAATGCCTGCAATGCCCACAGCTTACGGCGGCGTGGATGCGTTGGCACACACGATAGAAATTCTGGTCGGTACGGGAGCCAATGCGTATACCAATACGATCCTGCTGTCCTGCTTGGAGAAGATCTGGACATGGCTTCCGATTGCGGTACAGGAGCCGGAGAATCTGGAAGCCCGTGAACAGCTCTCTTGGGCGGCGCACAATGCCCTTGCAAATGGTGGGATTCCAAACGGCCATGCAGTCGCTCACGCCATCGGCTCGCTATATCATGTGGTTCACGGCCACGCCTGTATGATGGTTTTGCCTGCGGTCATCTGCCATTTTGCGGAAACCGCCCAGGAAGCAATCGGACAAATTGCTGTTCGGGTCAGCGTGCCGATAACCGGCGATGCCCAAACGGATGCCGAACGTGTGGCAAATGCAATTTTATCGTTTTACAAAAGCCTTGGTATGAAGCCTCTGAGGGAGACTTTACAGGAAAAAGGATGCCTTGACGATGAGCAAACCTTTATTGAAAAAGTGATTCCGGTGGTTATGGATGATTTCAAATCTCACCAATGGCTCCCGCCCATTCATACAGGAGACTATCGAGAGAAAGTTGGCAGAGTGTGTTCTGCAATTTACGAAGAAAAGTGAGGATATAAATGAGATGAAAGATATTGAACGTTTACTGTATGGAGCCATTGATATGCACGTTCATGCTTACCCCGATGTGAGCCTGAACCATCCGCAGCACAGGACAAATGATGATGTGATTGCACAATGCCGTGCGGCTGGAATGGGCGGTCTTGTGCTGAAAACACATGGCTGGCCCAGCGTTGGACTGGCACATCAGCTCAATAGCGAACATGATGATTTTACAGTGTATCCCAGCGCATCGCTGAATACGGTGGCAGGCGGTCCTCATCCGTGGGTCGTTGAAATGGCCATCGAGATGGGCTGCAAAATGATTTGGCTCCCCACATGGAGCGCATCCAGTGACCATGAGCATACAGGTTTTGGTGTTATTGCGGAAAAGTATATTCCAAGATGCAAGACTGGGATGCGGGAGCAGGATTTTTACTACCTGTTGGATGAAAAAGGACAGCTGTTAGAGGAAATTAAGGAATGCATTGTACTTTGCCGAGATCATGATGTTGTTCTCGGTACTGGTCACATCAGTGCAGAGGAGAGCTTTGCGGTAGGCCGTTTTGCACAGGAAATCGGCTTTGATAAGGTGTGCCTGACACATCCAAGCAGCAGCTGTTCTTTCAATGAATTTGAGCAGATCAAGGCATTTGCCCAGATGGGGCACTATATCGAATTGTGCGCACTCAATGTAGCACCCATGTACACATCGACGACCATTGAGGAAATGGGACGCATTATCAAAGAAGTCGGAGCCGATCATTGCTATATCTCGACAGACCACTTTTTTGATTGGACACCTTCTATTCCTCAGCAAATCTATCAAGTTCTCGGCTGCCTGTTGGATGCAGGCGTCAGTTATGAAGAACTACAAACTGTGATGAATACACCAAAACTGTTATTTGGAGTGAAGTGAAGTAACGATACAAAAGTGAATAAAGCTGAGCATGTGATAAGTATAACCTTTTAATGGACTGGACATTTTTGGATTTAAAATGAAGAAAAATGTTAATGTGAATAAATTTGACATAATATATTTGTGGAATAGAACAAAATTGGTGAAGAAATGCATAAATTTATTGACTTTTTTAGATGCAAAGCCTAATATTTAAATAAATGGTCAGGCCAATTTAAATCTGACTATAATATAAAAAGGAGATAGAAATGAAATGAAAAGATTCATGGCACTCATGTTGACAATGCTGATGCTCTTTACCCTAGTAGCGTGCGCATCCAACACTGACAGTGGCAGTAATGTTGGTAGTGGAAACTCCGGCAACAACGGCTCACCCAATGCTGTCAACGGTAACAGTGACATTGCGGCAAAGAAGGACAGTATCGTTGTGGTTACTGGTGCGGAGCCTGACAGCTTTGTCACTTTTAACCCTGACAATGTGGCACAGTCTGATGAATTTCCTGTTCTCCATAATATTTATGAAACCCTCTTTAAGCGTACTGCGGATGGTGTTGTCGAGCCTCTTCTGGCGAAAAGTTATGAAGTTAGCGATGATGGCACAGAGTACACAATTCACCTGCGTGACGATGTGTACTTCTCTAATGGTCAGAAGATGACTGCAGCAGATGTAGCTTTCTCCTACAATATTAACGGCAATTTCCCCTCTGCAGCCGCTCTTTGGGGCAACTACGATTACACCGAAGTAATCGATGAGTACACTGTTAAGGTTCATCTGACTGCAGGTTACTATCCCATCGTAAATACATTCTGTTCCCGTTACGGGCTGATTTATAGTGAGGCCTATTATAATGAAGTTGGGGCCCAAGGTTACAGCGACAATCCAGTAGGTACCGGCCCCTACATCATGAGCGAACGGGTTTCTGGTGATCACATCCAGCTGGACTATAATGAAAAGTATTGGGGCACAGAGCCGACCTATAAGCACATCACTCTGCGCTTTATGAGCGATACGAATACCCAGATAATGGCTTTAGAGAGTGGCGAAGCCGATGCTATCATCAATGCAGACCTAAGCCAGTGCTTAAAGTTGGACAATAACAAGTTTGGCTACTCCACCACCGATGGCGCAGTTATCCAGCACCTGAGACTGAACTGCACCAAGGGCCTGTGTACAGATATTAACTTCCGTAAAGCTTTGCAGTATGCCTTGGATCGTGAACAGATCAATCTGGGGGTATTCGAAGGAATGGCGACTATCGTAAACTGTTATGGCACGCCTTCTTTCACAGGTTATCCCGATGATGGTACCTACACCCCTGTGCCTGACCGTGACCTAGAGAAGGCAAAAGAATATCTGGCAGCTGCAAATTACAAAGGAGAAGAATTCGTCATTATGACTCCTGCAGGCTCTAAGAATGAGCTCGCAGCGCAAATTATTCAGGGACAGCTGATTGAGGCTGGTATCAACGCAACTGTCAGCGCATTAGATGCTGTCACTTATAGTGCGGCTACTGACTACGGTACCGGTGATTTCGATGCTGTTGTTCGTGCTGGTACCGTATCCACTATCTCCATGGATGGTATATATCTTTACTTCAACGGCGACTACATTAAAGGGATGTCCAATACGCAATATCGCTGGATGGAACCTGATGATCGGTTCACTGAGCTGACTAACGCTGCGCGTGCTACAACTGATGAAGCCAAACTGAAGGAAATTTACGCGGAAGTCAGTGGCATTGTAAATGAGAATGTTTGGACAATTCCTATTTATTGTGAGGTTTGTGTCGCTGCGTTCAACAAGGAAATTGAAAATGTAGTTCCCGGTGCACTACAGGGTCTGTATTATTTCAACGATTGGAAATGATTTTTGCTTATAAACCCTAATTTATTATGGCTTGAGCCCGATTGGTTTATAAAGTCGGGCTCAAGTTTTAGAATACTGGACATTTATTAAGGAGTACAAATAATGGCAATGGGTAAATACATATCAAAACGGATTTTGCTACTTATCCCAGTTATAATAGGTATCTCCCTGTTCATTTTCTTTATCCTCAGTATCGCTCCCGGAGACCCTGCCGCACTAATTCTGGGCGCAGATGCAACAGAGGCAGATATTCAAGCAAAGCGAGTAGAAATGGGATTAGATAAACCTATTCTAGTGCAATACATTAATTATATGGCAGGTGTGCTAAAAGGTGATTTTGGTAAGTCGTGGTATAACGGCTACGATGTTATGGAGGAGTTTCTAAATCGTCTGCCGAACACGCTACAGCTGGGCCTGATGGCCATGGCAATTTCCGCAGTGGTGGGTATTCCACTAGGCGTTATAGCTGCGGTCAAGCAGTATGGCGTTTTTGACTATATGACTCTAGTATTCGCTATGATTTTCTCATCCATTCCCACGTTTTGGTTTGGTCTGATGGCACAGATCTATCTTTGTATCAAGCTGGGACTTCTTCCTGCTACCGGCGGTGGCTCGTTTATCCATCTGATTCTACCTGCTATTACCCTTTCTGCAGCACAGCTGGCTAGCCAGGTACGTATGACAAGGACCAGTATGCTGGAGGTTATGAAGCAAGACTATGTCCGTACAGCGCGGGCTAAAGGATGCTCGGAGAGAAGAATTGTTGTGCGTCACGTACTCAGAAATGGTTTACTGCCTGTTGTAACCTCCCTGGGCGGTAGTTTTGCCACAATTATCGGTGGTTCCACTGTTACTGAAAGTGTATTCGCAATTCCAGGTACATCCAATATGCTGATCAATGCGGTTAAGGTAAGGGATATTCCTGTTGTGATGGGTGTACTGATCGTAATTGCGGCGTTCGTTGGTGTTGTAAATCTCTTGGTGGACATCCTTTATACCGTCATTGACCCTCGGGTCAAGCTTGGAACCTAATGTGAGGTAATCGTGTGAAGAAAAAGAATGTTAAAGGAAATATTGGGAACAAGAGCCAATGGGCCATGGTCTGGTTCCGTTTCCGAAAAAATAAGTTAGCTATGTTTGGCCTGATAATGATTTGTATCCTTCTTGTGCTAAGCGTAACCTCCTCCCTCTGGATAGATTATTCTAGAGTCTATACGCAGAATATGGTCGACCGTTTTCAGTCTCCTAATGCAGAACATTGGTTTGGTACCGATCAGTACGGACGGGATTTATTTGCCCGTGTAATGTACGGTGGTAAAATTTCACTGTCTGCCGGTCTGGTTGTGGTGGCAATCGCTTTGGCGTTGGGCGTTGTTGTGGGCGGAGCCGCAGGTTTCTTTGGCGGACGTGTGGATACTATTCTGATGCGTTTGTGTGACATCTTTTTGGCGGTCCCAAGACTGCTTCTGGCAATGGCAATTGTTTCTGCACTGGGGCAGGGCACGGAAAAAATGTTGATCGCGCTGTCTATCTCGACCTTTCCCGGTTTCGCCCGGATTGTCCGCGCGTCCATTCTCACACTGCGCAATCAGGAATATGTAGAAGCAGCCAAGTGTTGTGGTACAAGCTCTTCGCGAATCATCTTTAAGCATATTATTCCCAATGGTATGGGACCAGTGATTGTCAGTGCAACCCTCGCACTAGGTGGTACGATTCTGGGGATTGCTGCCCTAGGTTTTCTGGGAATTGGCGTAGTACCTCCTACGCCTGAATGGGGTACCATTCTTTCCGAAAATCGTACAAATATCCGCTATTATCCGTATCTAGGACTAATTCCTGGTATGTTTATTGCCATTTCCGTTATGTGTCTGAATTTCGTCGGTGACGGCCTTAGAGATGCGCTGGATCCGAGAACGAAGAACTGAGGTACCATGCATGAGTAAAAAAATTCTTGAAATCAAAAATTTGTATGTTCAGTATAATACGGATGAAGCGATTGTGAAAGCTGTTAATGGTGTTGACTTGACTTTAGACAAAGGTGAAGTGTTGGGTCTGGTCGGAGAAACTGGCGCAGGCAAGTCCACTTTGGCTTTGAGCATTCTGAAGTTGTTACCAGATAAGGTGGGACAGATTGTATCCGGTGATATCATGTTTGACGGGATAGACATTGTCAATGCCAATAGACATGAGATGATGCGAATTCGCGGCGCGAGAACCTCCATGATTTTCCAGGATCCTATGACCAGCCTGAATCCCATTCTCACAGTTGGCGAGCAGATTTACGAAGTGCTGGATTTGCACTACCCTGAAATAACCAAAGAAGAGAAAAATCGCAAAGTGGATGAGATTCTGAAACTAATTGGCATACAGCCCAGCAGAAAAAATGAATATCCCCATCAGTTCTCAGGCGGTATGAAGCAGCGCATTGATATTGCTATGGCCCTTGTAGCAGAGCCTGAGTTGCTAATCGCAGATGAGCCCACAACCGCACTTGATGTGACAATCCAGGCACAGGTTCTGAAATTGATGAAGGATCTGAAACAAAAATACAATTCTGCTATGATTTTGATTACTCATAACTTGGGCGTTGTGGCTAGCTTCTGTGAAAACGTTGCGGTGATGTATGCGGGCGAAATTATCGAAAAGGGTCCTGTTGAAGAAGTATTCAAAAGGGTGGATAATCATCCCTATACCACGGGTTTGTTTGATAGCATCCCGGATTTGACAACGGATGCAGATCGCCTTGTTCCAATTGATGGCTATATGGTAGATCCTACGCATCTGCCTCATGGCTGCAAGTTTGCAGACCGATGCCCCTACTGTATGGAGCAGTGCAAGCAGAATTCTCCTCCACTATACACCAATGGAATCCACAGCATTAAGTGCTTCAGGTATTCTGGAATGGAGGTCAAATAAATGGCAGCTCCACTGATTGAAATAAAAGGTCTGAAAAAGTATTTCAAAACACCTAAAGGGTTACTACATGCCGTTGATGATGTAAATCTTACCATCGAGGCAGGAAAAACGATAGGTATTGTCGGTGAATCCGGATGTGGAAAGTCTACTTTAGGACGGACTTTGATGCGCCTTACGGAGGCAACAGAAGGAGAGATCCTTTTTAACGGAGAGAATATTCTGCAATATAATAAGGCGGAAATGATGAAGCTTCGTCCTCATATGCAGATGATTTTTCAGGATCCTTTTACATCTCTAAATCCACGGCTGACGATTGGAGATATCATTGCCGACCCATTGAAGGTTCTAAAGATGGGCGGAAATAAAGTAGAACTGAATAATACTGTAAAAGAAATCATGGATTTGTGCGGACTTCCCGAGCGATATTACAATTCCTATCCCCATGAGTTGGACGGAGGACGCCGTCAACGTGTGGGGCTGGCACGTGCTCTGGTACTGAACCCTCAATTCATCGTGTGCGATGAGCCCGTTTCGGCACTGGATGTATCCATTCAGGCGCAGATTTTAAACCTGTTGATGGATTTGCAGGAGAGCAGAAGCATTGCATACATGTTTATCACCCATGATTTGTGCGTTGTCAGACACATTAGTGACTATATCGCCGTTATGTATTTGGGGCAGGTTGTGGAGTATGCAACCCAAAAGGATTTGTTTGCCAAACAGTTGCATCCTTATACCCAGGCGCTTCTGTCCGCTATTCCTACCACGGATCTGAGACGTCGGGGACAGGAGGTTGAACTGCTGGAAGGCGAAGTAGGAAATCCTATCAATCCGGCTCCCGGATGCAGATTTGCGTCCAGATGTAAGTACGCCACGGAAGCTTGCAAGCAACCTCAAATATTCCGGGAAGTTCAATCCGGCCACTTTGTGCGTTGCCATATGGCAAAATAGTTTAAAATGGGTAGGGAAAGAGTGTATGGATATAAAAGAGAAAATCGATAAGGCCAATGAAAAATCCATAGAAATTTTCACCAGCGCCCGACCGACGTGGGTGGATGTTCAATTGGCAATTGACGCTATCCCGGGTATGACAGCCAAAACCGTTCTTGTAGCAGGACCTCCTCTTGCTATAGAAGAGATTAGTCCTCCTGTCAGAACATCCATTTCCGGAGCGCTGATCTATGAAGGACTTGCTTCTTCGTTGGAGGAAGCATGGCACTTAGTAGAATCCCGGGTAGTTACTATCGGGTTCGCCCAAGATTATGACACGGCTTGTGGTGCGGCTATGGCATTATCTGCGCATATGCATGTAATTGTATGTGAAGATAAAAAGTATGGCGGGAAGGGGTTCTGTGCACCCCATCCAGGCAACTTCCCGGATGTGTTGCGCTGGGGCTTCTATAACGAAAAGATTCAAAAGGATTTGGAATGGTTTCGAGATGCTTACTGCCCCGCATTGGGTGAAGCCATCCGCAAACATGGTGGAATTGACCTAATAAATGTACTGAGCAAAACTGCTGGTATGGGCGATGAGAACCATAACCGCCAACCTGCGGCATCTATGTATATGGCTATGCAATTGATTCAGACGATGATGGACTGCAATTTCTCACATAAGGAGGAAATCGTGAAGCAGTATGCTGCAAACGACCGCTTCTTCCTACATGTCATGATGGCAGGTGTAGAGAGTGTAGTCAGTAGCATAAAGGGTATCCCTTATTCTACTGTACTGACGGCAATGGGGGGCAACGGTGTTACCTTCGGCTTACAGTTCGCTGGAACAGGGAAACAGTGGTTCACAGCGGAGGCTCCGCTGATTGAAGGGCTGTATCTGCGTCCGACCTATACTGCACAGGATCTTCTGGGTTATTTAGGAGACAGTTGCGTAACGGAGATTTACGGCTTGGGAGGCATGTCCGCTATTGCCGGTCCTAGCTATGTTTGTCTGACCGGCGCTACATTTGCCGATGCCAAGCAACGCACGGATGATGCCCGAGCAGTGAGTCTGGGCGAACACAAATTTGTGACGATTCCTTGGGATGATAATAAAGGGCTTCCGGTGGGAATCGATATGCGCAAGGTAATCGGACTGAACATTCTTCCCACCAGTCATGGCGGCGGCACACTGCGCTGTGGGGGACAGGGTACAATGGGCAGTGTAAAGCTTCCAATGGCGTGTTTTAAGAAGGGCTTAGAGGCTTTTACCATGAAACTCAGAAACGAGGAATAACCGTGCAGATATTTACACAGGTACGAAAAGGAACTTATATGGATTCATTGGCATCTCTCTCTATGATGACTGTGCTGATGGATCAAGAGGGTATTCAGAATGCATATGCCGGTATGGCTAGTAAGACGACAAAAAACATAATTGCAGAGTTGGGGCTGATGACGGCAGAAATTGAGCAAGCACGGGAGGAGGATCTGGTCATTTCGGCAAGGGCTCAGTCTCGGGAAGTTTTTGACAGAGCACTGGAAGAGATTGATAAAATCGATGATCAATTCCAAGGCACGAAGTTTCAAACATTCAATACCATTGATTCGGCTGTGGCGACAGTCCCAGAAGCGAATATCTGCTCTATCTCGGTTCCAGGAGAGTACGCATGTGAGGTTACCAAGCATGCACTGAACCAAGGGCTACATTGCGTGGTATTCAGCGCAAATGTTCCGCTGGAAAAGGAACGAGAGATGAAGGAACTTGCCAAACAAAAAGGTCTTCTATGTATGGGTCCCGACTGTGGAGTGGCGAATATTAATGGAGCAGCATTTGTTTTGTCTAGCATTAACAATCGGGGCCCCTTCGGCATTGTAGGGGCCTCTGGCTGCGGTATCCAGCATGTTGCAGCAATGCTTCACGAGATGGGGTCCGGTGTAACGCAGACTATCGGTACTGGCGGAAAAGATTTAACCCAGGTGGTGGGCGGTATTAGCTTCCTGATGGGTATTGATGCACTAGAGAATAATCCGGACACAAAGTACATAATCCTGATTTCTAGAAAACCGGATGAGAAGGTACTGGACAAAATTATTCAGCGGATCAAAGGCTGTAAAAAACCTGTGATTGCCTGCCTGATGGGTGCTGATGAGGATAAGGTGCGGACTTCTGGTGCTATATGGGCGGAGAACTTGGACATGTGTGGTGTGGAAGCACTTAAAATCATCAAAAAAGAATATACCTTTGAAAGTGAAGCGTTACTGGATCAGTGGGCAGAAGAGGCCGTCCGAGGAATGTGCCCTGAGCAAAAATATGTCAGAGGTGTGTTTGCAGGCGGTACTTATTGTGACGAAGCTATGAAAACTATGCAGGAGGTCATTGGTGGCATTCATTCCAACTGCCCACTGCGACCGGAACTAATGCTAGAGAATTCTTATGTAAGTGTTGGAAATACGGTTATTGACTCCGGTGAAGAAGAGTTTACTCTGGGAAAACCTCATCCGGCGCTGGACCCCAACGTGAGACTTCCTCTGATTGAAAAAGAGGGGGATGATCCGCAGACTGCAGTTATTCTGTTGGATTTAATCCTTTGCCCGCCGGAACATATTGATCCAGCAGGTGTTACAATTAAAGCAATTAAAGCAGCCACAGATAAAGCTTGCGCTAGGGGCGGAAAAATTGCGGTCGTTGCGTCCGTATTGGGTACCGACGCGGATTTCCAAAACGCTAATCTTCAGCGTGAAGAGCTTTGCAACGCTGGTGTCTATGTCTGCAAAACAAATCGACAGGCAGCTAAGCTAGCAGCAAAAATTGTAAAGTTAAGAAATGGAGAACAAAATATATGAGCAATGCAAGTAATATTCAGAAGCTTTTCAATTCTCCATTGGTCTGTGTCAATGTAGGACCAAAGCTTTTTGGAGAGGCACTGGAAAAACAGAATGTAAAAGTAGTCCAGGTCGACTGGAAACCTGTAGCCGGAGGAGATAAGAAAATGCAGGAGCTCCTTAATGAGCTCGGTGGATTCTGATAATATAAATATGAAAATTTTGGTATGTAATGTAGGTAGTACGTCGTTAAAGTTTAAACTGTATGAAATGCCACAGTGCCAAATCATAGCAAAGGGGAAGGTGGAACGGGTAGGCAGCTTGGATGATGCTGTTCTGACCTATTCTAACCAGGCCTGTACAGAAATGATTCAGCAGACACATCAATGTATCCCAGACTATAAATGTGGTATTTCTAGATTTCTCAGCTTCCTGATATCCACAGAATACGGTGTCATCGCTGAGATTTCGGAAATTGAAAGGGTTGGCTATAAGACCACACTATCGAAAGGACATTATGGAATTCATGAGTTGAATGACGAGGTAATTCAGGGGATGCGTGACTGGTTGTCGCTAGCTCCAGTGCATAATAGAGGATATATTGATGCAGTAGAAGCAATGCGAGAGGTTCTTCCTCTTGCTACCTTTGTTGGTTGCTTCGAAACCGGATTTCACCGTGACATTCCACTTAGCAGAAGAATCTACGGAGTGCCTTATGAATGGTATGAAACGTATGGAGTGCAACGTTTGGGATACCATGGTGCATCCCATGGATACATCGCGGATGAGCTCAATGAATTATTGGGACATAATTACCGGGCAATTTCTTGCCATTTGGGAGGAAGTTCTTCGGTCTGTGCAATTGAAAATGGAAAAAGTGTTGACACAAGCTTCGGAATGTCTCTCCAAACTGGACTAGTCCATGCTGCACGTTGTGGAGATATGGACTGTGATTTGCGCGATTTTCTTCTTCACGAGGGTCTTTCGGAAGAGCAATTCCGAGAGGGCATCTCCGCAAAAGGTGGATTATTGGGCATTTCCGGAGTGAGCAGCGATATTCGTTATATTGAAGAAGAGGCCAAGAAGGGAAATCAACGCGCACAACTGGCGATAGATGTATTTGTCACTGGAATCGTGCATTATGTCGGATCGTTTTATCTGGATCTTGGTGGACTGGATGCGCTTGTGTTCACAGCAGGCATCGGAGAAAATTCTGCGACTATCAGACGAATGGTGTGCCAGAAACTGGAGGTTATAGGCGCAAAGCTTGATTGGGACCAAAACGACAACTGCCATGGCACAGCAGATTTGTCCGCACCCGATTCGAAGGTGAAAATTTTGGTGATTCCAACAGATGAGGAGCTAGGAATTGCCAGACGTACCTTTGAATATGGCAAGGTAAGTATTTAATAGAATTATTCTAAAGCGAATATGTGAAAGGGGTAATATCCATGGAAAACGCATGGTGGCATCAGCTTCTCAGAATTGTACAGTTTAATCTTCAGATACGCGATACCCCCCGCATGGATCCTGTTAAAATAGCTCAAGACGTCGCAGATATGCATGGTAATGCTGTGATTATCAATGTATCTGACAGCGTTGTATGGTACAACACAGAGGTGGAAAATACGATTGTAAATCCGTATCTGCCGAAAGATTATGATTTGCTGGGAAAAATCGTCGAACAGATGCACAAGCGCGGAATCAAGGTGATTGCACGCTGTGTCTACTGGGGCCTCAGCGAAGAAATTTACTATAAAAAGCCCCAGTGGGTACAGCGAAGACCGGACGGTTCTGCTGTTGCTATGGGTGATGAGCGGCCCGGAGGATGGACTCGATTCTATGCTACTTGCCCTAACAGCGATTATAAGTATGAAGCTGGACTAAAGGTGGCCCAGGAAATGTTCCAAAAGTACGATTTAGACGGCTTCTTTACCATCGGTGGTTCCAGCAGAGAAGGCAATTGCTGGTGTGGTAATTGTCAGAAGAAGTATCTTGAACTCTTTGGCAAAAAAATGCCTATGAATCCCGAAGAACTCAATCCATTGTGGAATTATGAAAACAGCCGTCACCAAACTATTGCCTTTATGGACGCGATCATGAAGGATAAGGCCGATATGCCGTTCTACCGTTACTATTGGCCCTTCATGAACTACGATGTGGGTGACGGTCATCGCAGTCCGGCAGATAATATTGACGATATGGCCCTTGAGGGCAATGCGTTGATTACGGAAGCGCAGGATGCCTTGGCGTTGGGGTTCCGTAAGCTTCCCGAATGGCATACACCTACGGTGCGGATTAAAATGGGCAATACTATTGAAAATTTCCCGCCCCCAATGGGTATGATTCACTCCTGTCCAGGTATGGACTGGAGACACACTTGTGTACAGGACGCGGAGTTTATGTATTGGGCAGCGCAGATTCCGGCAAACGGAGGCTCGTACTGTACCAGTTTCACCGGCTTTGTGGACACTATTACAGATAAGCGTATGATCAAGACCATCACAAAGCTCAACTCCATGACGGAAGCTATAGCGGATGATATGTATGCAGCCAAGAGCGACTGTCGTGTGCTCCTGCTCAGCGATGGAGGCGTGTATGTACAGGGATGGGCAGAAGCACTGATTTGTGCCCATATTGACTTTGATATGTTAGCGCAGTATCAGCTGAGCTATGACCGCTTGGCAAAATACGTGGTTGTAATTCTGCCAAAAGATTTTGTTCACAATGCAGACTCTGAGAATATTTTCAAAGTCTATGTGGAAAACGGCGGCAAACTCATCGTCGAGGGTACAGATGAAATCTCTCTGACACCGGTGAGAAGCCTTCTGGGCGTACAGGGGACTATCGTCCCCAGCGAGGAGTTGGAAGCTGCATACCTGCGCGTGGAATCCAGCGACAGTGGAATTCAGGAAAAGCTGGGAGAATGTGAGCTAGTGCCTCTGCGCGGTAAAGTTGGATACAGTGAACCTGCACCGGGCAGTCTAGTATTTGCAACGTTGGTCCCTCCGTTCGCTCCTCGAAAGGTTGCGGGATTCCCCCCAGAGCGGGCAACTAAACCCATTGAACGTACCCATATTCCTCTGTGTACAGTGAGTAAATTCGGAAAGGGCTCTGTTATGTTTTTGTCCTATGAACCGAGCCGGCTTGTACATGAGTACGCGTTGAAAGATATGTTCACTATGATGGATGGATATGTGAATTACATGCTAGGTGAGGAGCGGGTGATTACTTTTGATGTACCCAGCCGGGTAATTACGACTGTGTTTAAAAAGGACAATACACAGATGATCCATTTGATAAATGGTATTGGACAGCGTCCTATTCAGGAGACGATTCCCGTTTACGAATTACGCTTTACCGTCAAACTAGATGGTAAACAAGTGGAAAATGTTATTGCCAAAATTAGCAGGCAACCCATTGATTACTATGTAGATAAGGATGTGCTACATGTGAACCTTGCCAAGCTTGATGTATGGGATATGCTTCTAATTCAGTATAAATAATCCTATTTTTTTAGGAGAAAAGCCCCGGAAAACAATAGGAGATGAAAGCCATGGTTGCAATTCGGTTTTGTGATATACATGCATATGTAAAAAATTTGCTAAAAAAACTGGGAATGAACTTGGAAAATGCATCTGTTATGGCAGATATCTTTACAGAAGTTACCAAACGGGGTGTAGGACACCATGATCTTTATAATTTTCCGTCTCGTATTGCACTTTTGAAACAAGGCGCATTAAAGCCCAACCCCCAATTTTCCATGCAATCCTCCTACGGAGCAATGGAAAGTTGGGATGGCGATTGCGGTCCAGGGGAGCTGATTAACACTTTTTCGATGCGTCGGGCAATAGATTTGGCATCTAGGTATGGCATAGGACTGTGTACAATGAAAAATACAAGTCATTATCTGTGCAGTATGCCATATGTGCTAGATGCTGCGAAAAACGGGTATGTTGGTTTTATTATTGCGAAAGGTCCTCCAACTATGGGTCTTCCCAATGTAGAGGGAAATCTGGTAAGCCAATCTCCCATCGGTTACGCGTTTCCGGTAGGTGATTATGCCCCGGTAATGTTGGACACTTGTTTAGCCTATGCGGCAGGGGAAAATTTGATGCAGAAAGCGCAAAGGCGTGTTTCGGTTCCCCAATGGTGGGGTAGAAACGCAGAAGGAAAAGCAACTGAAGATCCACAAGAGATATTGGAAGGTGTCAAATACCCGATTGGTTGGCACAAGGGGTTCGGTCTGGCGATTCTGTGTGAGCTGCTTACCGGAGTCTTATCCCAGGGATGTATTCTGGATGATACAGGAGTTCTCCAACAAACTTCCATGTCGCACACTGCGATTGCTATCAAGACGGATGCCCTAATGACGCAATCGGAGTATGCACTACGCAGCAGAGAACTGGTCGACAGAATTCGCGCAAGAGCACACAGGGTTCATGTTCCTGGCGATGATTCGTGGAGGAATATCAAAGCATTCAACCAAAGAGGATATATCGACCTTGAGGACAATTTGGTAGATAAGTTGAATGAATACGCCCTAGAGATTGGCGTGAAACCACTCAAGGCGATTACATAACAAGGAGGAACTTGTAATGGGTTACTGGTGGCAGGATCGGGCATGGCGCACGATCCATACAAATTTACGGGAGATCGACATGGCGGATATGGATGCGGAAGTATATGTCGAGCAGTTGAAAAGTTTCCATGTAAATACCGTCATTATCAATACGGCAGGAATTATCGCCAACTATGATACTAAACTTCCCTATCATTTTAAAAGTCCGTATCTGACAGGCGATAGCCTGCAGAAAGTGGTAGAGCTGTGCCGGAAAGCGGATATGCGGGTGATTAGCCGTGTGGATTTTTCAAAGGTTAGAACACCTGTATATGAGAATCATCCGGAATGGGCATTCATGAATACCAAGGGAGAAATTATCGATTATCATGGAAATATTCATGTATGCTTCAATAGTGATTATCAGCAGAAGTATGCCCTGGAAATCATGCGTGAGGTTATGGATGTCATCAATCCAGACGGCTTTTTTCTGAATATGGGTGAGTACGCTGTTGGTTATGATTATACTAGGGGCTGGCAAGGTATTTGCCAGTGTGACAATTGTCGCAGACGTTTTTATGATATGTTCCATAAGCAATTGCCTACGGTGGAGGACTACGATGATCCGATATATCAGGACTATCGGGTATTCCAGAAAAGAACTGTGGACGAGTATTACAAAAATATCAAGAACATGATTGCTCAGGTGCGGCCGGATGTTCTATTCTATCATATGCTCAATACCGACATGCTTAGGGTTGAGATTGGTACTTCCGTCCGGGACAAAAGTAATAACTACCTTTACAGCGGATCGGAGCGCTTGAAGGTAGAGAAAGGTTCGTATCCGCATAAGGTTTGCGGTGAGGTTAGTGTGGACGCCATTGACATGATTTACCGCTATACTTCCGTCTCTCCGCATCAGCTAGAACTACGCATGGCGCAGTCGATGGCAAATGGCGCGTTTGTAGATTTTTATTTGAATGGAAGATTAGATAACCATCCTAACCGGTCTGGATTTGAACCTTTGAAACGGATGTATGCTTACCACGAGGCCCACGAGGAAGATTACTATGCTCGTTCCTCTGTGGTGAAAATGGCATTGGTAAAGCCGAAAGTGAACTCTTTCGAGAAGAGCCAGATCAATATGCATGAGTATTTCGGTTGGTACAATCTGCTGACTCAAGAACATTATTTGTTCGATTGCATTGAGGAGGATGCCTTGGCAAATGCGAAGTACGATAAGTACCGTACGATTATTTTACCGGATATTCATGACATGAGTGACAAAGATGCGGAACGGTTGGATTGTTTTGTCAAAAATGGCGGCATGATAATTGCTACAGGCCAGACTGCGCAATACAATGAGCGTCATGAAAGAAGAATTAATGTTGGCTTGGCCAGCTTGGGCATAAAGCAGGTGGGACTTGTTTCGGAAGGTATTCTGTCGGCATATTTCAAGTTGGAAGATAAAACGTACTATCCACGCTTTTCAGATACCGACTACGTATATCTGAGAGATTTGTACTGCTATGCCGAATATAAGGAGACGGCTAAAAAGAATTTAAAACTGATTCCACCCCATCGGCATGCCCCCCCAGAACAGGCCTATCCCACCAGTATAACGGAATTTCCAGCGTTTTCCGTCAATACCTATGGTAACGGAAGCGGTGTATATATTCCCTGGAGGCCAGGCAATGAGTACCATGAATTCGGATTCAACAACATCGGAGACTTCTTGGCGGATATGCTAAAAAATGTGCTCGGTCAGGAATCGGTAGAGGGAAATTTGCCGCCGAACGTCGAGATTGCGCATACGGAACGGGAGACCACAGGTATTCAGTATGTTCACTTAGTCAACGATAGTGGTTATTTCTGTGGCTCCTTCTTTGAGCCGCACAAAATGTATAACCTGTATGTCGATATCCCCTGGGACAAGAAGTCACCTGAGCGTGTCTACAGTATGGTTAGAGAACAAGATTGCAAATTCGAGATGTGTGGAAACCGATTGCGTCTATATGTGGATGAGCTTGGTGTGTTTGAGGGCTTGAAAATTACATGAGTATTGGCAACCGCTTCCTTTAGGAGGATAAAACGAATATGACGATAGGATTGATCGGAGCGGGAAGCGTGGCTGAATCAGTACTGGACGCAGTTTCCCAAATCCCGGAGATGAAGATTAAGGCAATCGGCGCCACTGCCAACGGTTTGGAGAAAATGCAGAGATTGGCTTGGCGGTTTTCCATCGACAGAATATACTGCGAATGTGATCAGATGGTAGAAGATGACGACCTTACTTGTATATATGTAGCGACCCCTAATCATCTACACTACCAATACACAAAAATGGCATTAATGGCTGGAAAACATGTGATTTGTGAGAAGCCTTTCTGCTCAAATACAGATCAGCTGGTCGAGCTCATTGAGTTTGCGCGTGAAAAACAATTGTTCTTGTTTGAAGCAATTAGCAATCAGTACTACCCGAATTACCAGAAAGTTCAAGAACTTATGCCAGAACTAGGCACAATCAAACTGGTTGAACTGAATTACTCTCAGCTTTCCAAACGATATTCCCCATTTAAAAATGGGGAATATGCGACAGTATTTGATCACACTAAAAGCGGTGGAGCGCTAATGGATCTGAATGTGTATAACATTCACTTTGTTGTTGGTCTATTCGGGAAACCGGATCGGGTGCGCTATTACGCCAATGTTTTTCATGGTGTGGATACCTCTGGAACCCTTGTGTTGGAATATCCTGAATTTGTGTGTGTGGCATCAGCGGCAAAAGACTGTGCAGGTCCCTGTCGGATTGCCATTCAGGGTGAAGAAGGGTATATATACAGCGATGAACCGAGTAATCTGTTCCGAAGCTTTTCGTTGAAACGAAATTTACAAGAGTCTGAGTGTTTTGCTTTAAACGGAGATTATCCCATAACACAAAGATTTATCCACGAATATAGAGCATTTGTGGATATGGTTCGCAGAAATGATACGAACCAGAACATGAAACGTCTGGAGCACAGTTTATGCGTACAGCAGATTCTGGATGAAGCGCGCATTTGCGCAGGAATTCAGATTATGGGAGGAGCATGAAAAACACGGAGGAATAACTTATGGTTCCAACCTGTACACCGGGCAAAAAAGGAGTTCCAAATGCGTAGTTTCTACATCAACCATAAAAATGTAAATTTGTTTTGTCGGGAGTTCGGCACCGGAGAAACGATACTTATGATTCATGGAGCTTGTGTGGATAGTGATTACTTCACCGATGTGGCACGGGCTCTGGCCCATGACTTCCATGTGGTAACCTATGACCGGCGGGGCTATGGTAGAAGCAGGGAACAGCTGGATAGTGACCATTCTGTTTCGATTCAGGCGGAGGATGCCGCTATAATCATACGAAGGCAGGGTTGCGCGTGCCATATCATTGCCCACAGCGTGGGAACTTCGGTTGCAATGGAGTTGGTGCAAAAGTATCCGGAGCTGATTCGTACGGTACTTCTTTACGAACCGTTCCGTGCAGAAGAATGCGACGATGAAAGAACGACAGAGCTTCTTCAGATCAGCCGGTGGATTCACGATGGAAACGTTGTAAAAGCCATGCGAGCGTTTTTACCGATGCTTGGTGCTAAAGACAGCCGAGCACGCTGTGCATCGGATGAAGAGACAAGACATATGCAAGAAAACTTTCTGTGTTTTCTGAAAAAAGAGTTTGACACGACCATGTTTTTTAAGCCAAACATAAATAGACTTCGTAGCATCCGGCTGTATGTGGGTGTCGGAGAATGCAGCCGCGATCTTCCAAACTGGTTCCAAGCCCACCGTCTTGCTGAACAGGTAAGCGCTCCTGTGGTGTATTTTCCGGGGGGACACAGCTGCGCATTTGCTCTACCGATGGAGTTTGCCTGGCTGGCAGAAGGTATTATGCGAAGGGATAGTCGTGAACCACTGAACAATATGTGAAAATACTGTTATCTAAAATAAAGGAGAATATACTATATGAAGGAATCGATTCATAAGTTTTTCCGGGTTGGTACAATCCAGTGGATGAGTTATCCGAATAGTAATCCCATGGACTCTCTGAAAACTATCGCCCAAGACGATTTCTTTACCGCTATTGAAGTAAAGGGTTACGGCGAGGACAATGCACAGGCAAAAGCCTTGTTAGAGCATAGCCATTTAAAAATCTGCTATGGTGCACAACCCAGATTGCTAGGCCCTAAACTCAATCCTAACGATGTTGATGAGGAGAAGCGCAAAAAGGCTGAGGCAACGCTGCTGGAGGCCGTGAATGAGGCGGAATATCTAGGGGCCAGCGGCATTGCATTCCTCGCGGGTAAGTGGTGCGAAGATTCCAAAGATCTGGCATATGCACAACTTCTTAAAACCACTCGGGCGGTTTGTGATTATGCAGCCACCAAAGGTATGATGGTGGAGCTTGAAGTGTTTGATTTTGACATGGATAAGGCCGCGCTGATTGGTCCCGCACCCTATGCAGCAAAATTTGCAGCAGATATGCGTACCACTCACAACAATTTCGGATTATTGGTTGATCTGAGCCATTTTCCTACGACCTATGAGACCAGCCAATTCGTCATTCGTACTTTGCGCCCCTACATCACCCATTTCCACTTTGGCAATGCTGTGGTACAAAAAGGATGTGACGGCTACGGTGATCTTCATCCACGTTTTGGATATCCTAATAGCGCTAATGACACACCGGAACTGTTGGATTATTTACGCGTATTGAGGCAGGAAGGCTTCTTCAACGCGGAAAATCCCTATGTGCTGTCCATGGAAGTGACTTTGCGGCCCGGTGAGGATGAACAGATCATTCTTGCCAACACTAAACGAGTTCTGAGCCGAGCTTGGGCACTTCTGGAGGATTAGAGTGTTTATCATCAAAATGAGAAAGGGAAAGGGTCTCTGAAGTATGAAAATTGTAGTATTGGATGGTTATACTGAAAATCCTGGCGATTTGAGTTGGGACGCCTTAAATGAATTGGGTGATGTTATGGTATACGATCGAACATCCTATGTTGAAAGCGATATTATTGCCGAACACATTGGAGATGCGGAAATCGTGATCACCAATAAGACACCTATCACCAAGGCAACCATTGACAAGTGCCCTAACCTGAAACTGATTTCATTCTTGGCAACTGGCTATAATGTTGCGGATTACATTTATGCTAAAAAAAGGGGGATCGTGGTAACCAATGTCCCTGCTTATGGCACCGCTTGCGTGGGACAGTATGCTATTGCTCTGCTGCTGGAAACTTGCCACCATATCGGTCATCATGCGCAGACCGTTACTGATGGCAAATGGCAGAATCATATCGACTGGTGCTACTGGGACTATCCTCTGATTGAACTGGATGGGAAGACCGCAGGCATTATCGGCTTCGGGCGCATTGGTCAGACAACCGGCCGAATTGCGAAAGCTCTTGGAATGAGTGTGTTGGCTTATGACCCTTATCCGAATGAACCTGGCAAAGCCATTGCTGAGTATGTAGATCTGGATACTTTGTTGGCAAAATCCGATGTTATTTTCTTGCATTGTAATTTGACCCTCGATAACAACGGCATGATTGATAATGAGATTATTGCCAAGATGAAGGATGGTGTGATTTTGATTAATAATTCCCGCGGTCAGTTGATTGTTGAACAGGATGTTGCCGATGCTCTAAACTCTGGCAAGTTGGGAGCTGTTGCTGTGGATACGGTCTATACAGAACCTATCAAGGCGGATAATCCTTTGTTGAGTGCTAGAAATTGCATCATCACTCCTCATATGTCTTGGGGAGCAAAAGAGGCGCGTCAGCGTATCATGGATTGTACAGTTGAAAATGTAAAAGCATTTCTGGCGGGTGCGCCCATCAATGTTGTTAACACATAATAAACAGAGATTATTGTGCTATACAGTAAAAAATACGAATAGATAGTTCCAGCATTGATTTATATCCTGCTTTGAGCGCTGATACAAGCTATGATTTCCCTTATTGTGTGTTAGCGTACATCAGCTTTAACGTTATTCTATAAGAAAGGCAGCCGGTCGTCTGTACGCTTTTATTCCGAGTTGTGCGGACACTTAGTGGGCGAAGGATTGATTTTAATGAAAATCGGTTTTATTGGTCTTGGCATCATGGGTAAGCCCATGGTTCATAACCTTCTGAAGGCTGGATACAAGGAAGTTTTAGTCTGGAACCGTAGCCAAGCAGCTATTGATACCTGTGTTTCCTATGGGGCGGTGGCTTCCACACTCAAGGGAATCGGCGAGAACTGTGATGCGGTCATCACAATGCTGCCGAACTCTCCTCAGGTTAAGGAGATCATGTTGGATAAAAACGGTGTTGCGTCTTATATGAAGGCAGGCTCTGTGTTTATTGACTGCTCTTCCATTAATCCCATGGAATCCAAGAAAATTGCTGAGGCCTTGGCTACTCGCAGTGTGGAAATGCTGGATGCTCCCGTTTCTGGAGGTGAATCTAAGGCCATTGATGGCACCCTGAGTTTCATGGTCGGCGGTAAGCAGGAAGTGTTTGATATGTACAAAGAACTGCTGCTGACCATGGGGGCATCAGCTGTTCTTTGCGGCGAGGTGGGGGCTGGAAACACCACCAAGCTTGCAAACCAGATTATAGTTGCCTGTAACATCCGTGCTGTTGCCGAGGCACTGACTCTGGTACAGAAGGCAGGCGTGGAGCCTGAGGCTGTGTTCCAAGCTATCCGTAGCGGTTTGGCAGGTTCTACCGTTATGGATACCAAGGTGCCCATGATGATCGCTGGTAATGACAAGCCTGGCTTCAAGATTGATTTACAAATCAAGGATCTGAACAATGTGCTAGACTGTGCCCATTCTGTTGGAGCTCCCGTACCCATGACCGCTTCTATCATGGAAATTATGCAGTGGCTGCATACGAATGGCTACGGTCAGTCCGACCACAGTGCCGTTGCCAAATATTACGAGCACCTAACTGGTATACAAATTGGAAGAAAATAATATAGACTCTAGGGTAACGCCCCCTGAAGTGAAGAAAAGAAAGTTCTTTTACTAGTACAAACCGGAGATTGAGTCTAACGGAGAAAACTTGGAGTAATAGGTAGTGCAATTACTGTAATTTGAAAATAGATACGGGAGCAATGTTTGATATGAATGAGAAGTGTAATCTGGTGTTTGATGTGGGCGGAACACTGATTAAATATGCGCTGATTTCCCCAGAGTACAAAATTGTAAAAAGAGGAGTTTTCCAAACCGTCTATGATGGCATGGATAGCTTGCTGGCAGTGTTTGTGGAAATTGGAAAGAGGTGGAGCGGTCAGTATAGCGGTGTGGGCGTTTGTTTACCGGGAGCGGTTCTCGACGACGGAAAAGGCACAGTTTGTCGAGGCGGATCTCTGACCTATATGTCTGGTGTGCCCCTGCAGGAAAAACTGGAACAGATATTCCATCTACCATGCGCCGTGGAAAATGACGGTAAGGCAGGTGCTTTGGGTGAGTATGCCCAGGGTGTTCTGAGGGGATGCCAGTGTGGTGTGTTTCTGGGGATCGGCACTGCTATCGCGGGTGGTATCGTTATGGAAGGTAAAATCTGGAAGGGGAGTCACTGCTTTGCAGCGGAGTTCAGCTATCTACTTTCCAATGTTTATTCTTTTCAAAACGAAGGGGTTTCGGCGCTTCTGGGGTTTAAGTGTGGTACCGGAAAAATGATCGACATGCTGAAGGAAAAGCAAGGGAGGGCTTTTTCGGAGGAAATGACCGGCTATGAGCTGTTTGATCTGGCCAACAAAGGAGATGAAAACGCCATTCAGTCAATCCGGGAAACGGTAAAGCCTCTGGTAATGCACATCTACAATCTACAGTCCATTTTGGATGTGGATCGATTTGCCATCGGTGGTGGAATCAGCAAAAATATTCTGCTTCTGCAGATTATTCGTGAAGAACTGGACAAAATCTATAACTTGATCCCTAAGGGCCTCATGCCGCCCAAGGCGGAGATATACCTCTCCAAGCACGGTAATGATGCTAATTTAATCGGTGTGGCCAGTTTGATTCGCAAGTAAAAAAGGTTTCGGGACAAAAAACAGCGGAGATATAACCGTTGAAATATCTGAAAGCAAATACTTCAGACTGGTAAGCATTGTGCTATAGAAAAACAGCTCACCGCGACGATGGATGATGCACAAAATCTTTTTAAGTGGAACTGGAGAAAATACGAAGGCTCTCAACGGATTCAACTTCGTCAACAGAGCAAACTTTAAGGCGATTAGGAATGCTATTGCTGTGTTGAAGCGGTTCTGTAAAGACATGTGTGTCCATTTTAATTATGATTAAAGCAGAAGTTATCGCCATTAGTGGTGGCGTTCAATACTCAATCACTGCTGGTTCAGATAATCAATGAAACTTACAATGAGTTCCTGACGCATGCTTTGGCATTATCAGATTCAAACGAAAAAACACAAACACGAACTGCAAGTATCATAATACTGCAAACTAAGTAAGTACGTATTGCAACCTGATAAGCGTGTACAGAATGCATGGGCCATCGCAGGCCGGAAGCATTGTAGCACTATGTGCAACATGCCCTATTGAGCAGGTAAAGACAGGAACATCATCACGGCACGAATCGTGGAGGATATGGTTTACGGTCATGTGGGTATAGCGCTGTTCCCTATTGGACTGCTTCGGAATTAAGTAGAACCCTTTTTGTGTTTCTCAGCCATTTCCGCAAAGATCTGTAATCTGGGGAGAGCATATATACATAACGAAGGCATATCTAACAGAAAAGGAGCGCAATTTATGTTTCCAAAAGACTTTTTGTGGGGCGGAGCAGTAGCTGCAAACCAATTGGAAGGTGCCTATCTTGAAGATGGAAAGGGTCTTTCTATTCAGGATGTGATGCCCCAAGGAATTGCAGGCCCCAAAACAGAGGAACCAACACCGGATAATCTGAAGTTGGTAGGTATTGATTTTTACCATCGATATAAAGAGGATATTTGCTTGTTTGCCGAAATGGGGTTCAAGGTATTCCGCACCTCCATCGCTTGGAGTCGTATTTTCCCTCTGGGTGACGAAGAGGTTCCCAATGAAGCAGGTCTGAAATTTTATGATGACCTGTTTGATGAGTGCCACAAATATGGCATTGAGCCTTTGATCACTCTATCCCATTATGAAACTCCATTGCATCTATCTAAGATCTATGACGGTTGGATTGACAGACGCATGATTGGTTTCTATGAGCGATATGTTCGAACCGTATTTGAGCGCTATAAGAACAAGGTGAAGTACTGGTTAACCTTCAATGAAATTAATAGCATTCTTCATTCCCCTCTCATGAGTGGCGGTATTTATACTGAGAAAGAGAAGCTGAGCAAGTCCGATTTGTATCAGGCAATCCACCACGAACTGGTAGCCAGCGCACTAGCAACTAAGATTGGCCATGAGATTAATCCTGATTTTAAAATTGGCTGCATGGTCATTGCATCACCTTCATATCCGTTGACACCTGATCCTGCTGATGTGATCAAAGCTATGGAAGACCGCCAAAAGAATGCTATTTTTACCGAAGTTCATGTATTTGGTGAATATCCCGGATTTGCCAAGCGACTATTCCAGGAAGAAAGTGTGGAACTAAACATCACACCCGAGGACAATGAAATTCTAAAGAATACAGTTGATTTCATTTCCTTCAGCTATTACTCCAGCCATTGTTCTACTGCTGAAAAGGAGAAGAACTGCAAAGGTGCTGGCAATATGATGGGAGGTGTACCCAACCCCACGCTGAAAGCTAGTGAGTGGGGTTGGCAGATTGATCCCAGAGGTCTGCGTTGGGTTCTTAATGATTTCTGGGAACGATATCGCAAACCGTTGTTCATTGTGGAAAACGGCCTTGGTGCAAAGGACATTTTAGTTACAAGTGAAGACGGTGAACTTACCGTAAATGATGACTATCGCATTGAATATTTGCGCACACATTTGCTGCAGGTAGAAGAAGCTATTGCTGACGGCGTATCTGTCATGGGATACACTTCTTGGGGCTGTATCGATGTTGTCAGTGCGTCCACTGCACAGCTAAGCAAGCGTTATGGTTATATTTATGTGGATCGCAATGATGATGGAACGGGTACCTTAAACCGTTATCGCAAAAAGAGCTTTGGCTGGTACAAAAAGGTAATTGAAACCAATGGAGCAGCACTGCATGCCCCTTAAGCGCGTGAACGCAAGTCCGCAAAGCTCACTATGGGTACTGTCATGCAAATAGGTGTGGAGAACTTGGATGCCTTTTTTGCTGGAACTGTGTTTTAGAGTTTCCCTTGAGATATTGATTTTTAAGTTGTCATGCTCTATCCGTTGTGTTTTTGAAAAAGGGATAGAAAAAAACGCTTGCTTTCTGAGCAAACGGTCTTGTCTTTAAATCGGTGTTCATTTTCAGACTTATCAGTGGCGAACGATTTGTCAAATCGTTCGCCACTGATAAATTCGCAAGGAATAGTTGCGTAACAACGTAAGGCGGGGTCGCACCCTTTGGCGAAAAAACTATGTGGGATAACAATTCAGCCCTTCTACGCGAGGCGATTGCTCACTCATTCCCATACCTGCTTGTAAAGTTCAATAATATCGGCTTTTTGTAGTTCTTTCCGCGTGTTGGCAGGACTGCCGCTTGCAATGGCGTCGTCTGCCATCCTTTCAATTATACTAAAATATGTTTCTTTCTCAATTCCGTATTCCTTAAGTGTAGGGACTTGGCATAAATGGCACAATTGCGTAATTGCTTCAATAAATTTCTGAGATGCCTGTTGATTATTTTCCGTGTGCCCGGAAACCCCAATCTCTCTCGCAAGTTTTGCGAATCTTGGATATGCGCCATCCACGATATATTTCAGACAGGTTTTCAGAAGCATGGCATTGGACAGTCCGTGAGGTATATGAAACAGAGCTCCAATTGGTCTACTCATCCCGTGAACGATGGTCACAGACGAATTGCTGAAGCTGACACCCGCTTCATAAGCCCCGATGCTTATCTGCTCCCTTGCGCCCATATTATCACTGTTTTCCAAAATCATCGGCAAATAGTGGAAAATCCGTTTGACTGCTGACAATGCAAATAAGTCGCTTTCTGAAAATGCTTTCCGGGAGGTATAGGCTTCTATCGCATGAGTTAAAGCATCTAGCCCTGTTGATACAGTTACGCTTCTCGGCATTCGTGACGAAAACAACGGGTCTACCACCGCAACGGTGGGCATCAGAACTTTCCCTTTCAGCAGCATTTTTACCTGTGTTTCTTTGTTCGTGATAATGGTGAATTGGGTTGCTTCTGAACCGGTTCCAGCTGTGGTGGGGATTGCAACCAAGGGTGGCAGTGCGGAAGAAATGGAAACGCCAACGTGGTCTGATAGTTCGCCGGGACTGCTTACGAGGATTCCGATAGCCTTTGCTGCATCCAGTTGACTGCCCCCGCCGAAGCCGATGATGAAATCGCAATCGTTTTTACGATAAAGTTCTGCACCATTTTGGACATCTACATCCGTGGGCTCATTGGATATTTCTGAATAGATCATACTGGAAATCTGTTCTCCTTGAAGTAAATCAAACAACAAATCCAGATGCCCCTGTCGCTTCATCGACTTTCCTGCAACGATAAAAGCCTTGGTCCCAAGTTTACATATTGTCGGAGCAGCTTCTTTCAGTGCGTTTTTTCCGAGAACGGTCGTTGCCGGAAGTCTCAGTGTATGTGCCATGTTAATGATCCTCCTGAATTGTTTCTGCCTTAATTATACTGCGGTTAATTTGCTCTGCATAATGAATTATAATCACAGTAGCTATCATTAAAAATGATGGAGGATGGATAGATGGAACATTTGGATTTGAAAATATTTGAAGAAGTAGCACGGACCTGTTCTGTTTCAAAAGCTGCTCAGAATTTGGGGTACGTGCAAACCAATGTTACAGCTCATATTAAAAAATTGGAAAGCGAATTGAATGCGGCCTTGTTTATCAGGCACAATAAAGGCGTGTCGCTAACCTCGGAGGGGGAAAAACTGCGGCTTCGGTCAACCGAAATTCTTGCCCTAATGGATGATACTGTTGCACAATTCCGTCATGCATCGAAAACCATCCGAGTGGGTACAACGCCAACGATTGCAGGGTATCTTCTTCCCAAGTGTATCATGGAATATCAAAAGCAATTTCACCAGACTGACTTTTCCGTCGTGACACAAAATCAGACGGAGATGGGAGAAATGCTGAACCGGAGAGACTTGGATTTTATCATCACCAATCAAAACCGATTCTTTGAGCACGCACAGCAGGTCTTGCAGATACAAGAATCTATGGTTCTAATTGCCCCTACTGTTGCTCAGAATATTGCAGATATTTGGGATTATCCCTTGGTTGTCAACTCTTTGGTTTATTGTCCTTATAAAGATTCTATGCTGGGTTGGTGGTATCTGCATCAAACCAAAGTGCCGCAGGTGGTCGAAATAGACAACACAGCAGCTATTATCAACTTTGTGACCATGGGAGGCGGTATCGCCATTATTCCGGAGAAAGTCAAGACAGGGCCGTCTGTCCGACGTTTTTACTTGGACGATCTACCGCCGCATTACATCAGGATGTGGATTCCCAGAGGGAAGTTCACTTCTGAATATGGCGTTTTCAAAAGGATTGCAGAAGCTGAACTAGAGAAAAATTTTTAAATTGTTTCACGTCTGAATAAAACAATTCGTTTTCGACTGCGACTGCTCGTTTGCTGTTCTTCGGAGCTCTTCGATATACGGTGCTGCCAGCTGGGATGAAAACCATTTCTTTGCAATCTCCAAAGGCTTACAGTTGGCCACCACATTATCCTCTTGTTCTTCAAGTCAGTATCTTCTGTGACTGCTCCATGTGTATAACCTATGTTCTGGTAAGGACTAACTTTATAGCTGGCAACTTTATTACGAATCATTGGCTATGTAATGAAAGAAGTGCCGCGCTGTCTATGCTTGAATGGAATTGGCCGAAATCTTAAATGTTGTCCGGGATTTGATTTTTACCTTTACATTAGATATGGTGCAGCGGGTGTATCTTAAGTGACAAATAGATAGGATTAATTAAAACAAACCTGCCAGCGTGATATGCTCCCTCTATGAGAGACAGTGAAAAAATAGACTGTCAAACATGGAGGACGTATTGCTATGATATAAAAATAAAGAATAAGTTTGGAAAGTGCATTATATAAAGCAATATTCCGGTAAAGGTGCAGCCTCACGAGCTGCACCTTTATTTTTTTTGCGCATTATCGATTACAAAATTCGTGCTCCTCCTCTAATTTGATTGACCTTTTTCTATCAACAAAGCGGAGGAGATAAAATGGCGTACAATTACCAAAAAGAAAAAAGAGCATGGGTTATTTGGAAAAAGGCGGAAGAAAAGCAATTGCGGGATTTGGGAGTTGACGAGCAAGTAATTCAAAGGCTGCATAGCTATGATTGGATGATATTCAATCAAAATCGTCAATTTTATAGACATCAGGCAGAATTTAAGGATTACAGCAACCAGAACTCTGAGTGGCTACCAGAGCTGACACTAACGGATGTACAAGCGATGCTGGATAATATTGACAATCAGCGTTTGTTACAAGCTATTGCAGGATTGGATATCATGTCACAGAAAATCATTTTTTATCGGATTAAGGGATATAGGAATCCAGAAATTGCATCATTGTTGGGAATTTCGAATAGCAATGTGGAAACAAAATGGTGGAGGCTCAGAAAAAAACTAAAAAAATTTTTGTGAAGTGTGAGAATTACCGCATTTGGGAGGCCTATATAATGGAGGGTGAGTTCCCCCCCCTATAAAAAGGACCTAAATAATTGAATATCCAATAACTTAGATTACATAACCTTGTTTTGCTGCAACACAGTAGTGACGGTAAGCGTAGAGCGGCGGTGCGCCAAGACGCTTTTAAAGCTGAGCGAATCACATCGCACGCTTATACAGGAGTGGTTCTCCTGTTCGCCATGAAAAAAACAAGAATAATGATACTCCTGCCTTGAACGCGTCACGGCATTGGGCGGCCTCACCGGAGGTGGGGAGGGGATTCCCTGTGGAAGCTGTGTAACCGAAAGCTCGATCAAGTTGTTGCCTGTGCGCTGGGAAGTAGTGTCGAATAGGCGCATTTTGTGTAGAAAAGAATGGCGGCAAATTCTTTATTTCAGATTATTCATCTGTAGAGGGGTTTGCCGCCATTATTTATAGAGGCAATATTTTTATGAAGAAGGGAAAGGAAAGTGGAGAAGAAAAAGTTCTATTCCGAAGAAGAAATGGCAATAAAGCTGATTTCCGTTTTGTATAAATGTGGGAAAATTAGTCTTGAAGTATATCAAAATGTTATGAAGCACTACGATGGAGAAAAGTCAATATTGCCATGATTGTGAATGACAGCCTCAACATTTTGAAAGGATACCATTACATTGATGGCAAGGAGGTGCTGATATGAGAACGACAGTACGCGAAACACTTTTTTCCAATATTATGTTGGATCCTAACCGCCAGCGTAAAATGGTATTCTATGGACGAGTATCAACTCAGCATGAGGCACAGCTCGTTGCCTTAGAAAACCAAATGAAATGGTATGAAGATCAAATGAAATACCATCCTAATTGGAATTTGGTTGAGCGATATATTGATGAAGGAATTACGGGGACGCTTGCCGCAAAAAGGCCGGAATTTGTTAGGATGCTGGAGGACGCCAAAGACGGAAGATTTGATTTGATTGTGACGCGCGAGGTGTGCCGCTTTGCACGAAATACAGTAGATACGTTAAGCATCACGAGAGAATTAAAAAACTATGGTGTCGAGGTGTATTTTGTGTCTGATAATATTTGGACAATGGATGGAGACGGGGAACTACGCCTCTCGATTATGGCAACACTGGCTCAGGAAGAAAGCAGGAAGATTTCAGAACGTGTCCTCGCTGGACAGGCGATTAGTCGGGAAAATGGTGTTCTTTATGGTACGGGCAATATTATAGGATATGACAGGATTGACGGGAACTATGTAATTAATCAAGAGCAGGCAGAAACAATCCGTTTGATTTTTGAATTGTACGCAAGCGGTATGGGGATGACACGTGTTGCCAATGAACTGACTGCGCGCGGTAGGCCGGATGGAGCAGGGAATAAAGTGTGGAATGCTGTAAAGGTTAGCAGAACGATTCGGAATGCAACCTATAAGGGATATATTTGCTACAATAAATCCAGAGTAAACAATTATCTGGAGAAAAAAAGAATCAAAAATCTCGACGAGGACAGTTTTATCTTAAAGAAAGGGAACTTTGAGCCGATTGTTTCAGAGGAATTATGGGACTATTGTAACCAATTGCGCAAACGAAAAATAAAAGAATATGATTTGCTTGATGGGGAAACACGGAGGTTAGGATATAATAATCCCAAAGTAGTATGGGCGCAAAAGTTAAAGTGTCGCTGTGGTGCCCATTGCAAGAGATACAAATGGAGGGTAAAGCAATCTACCGGGGAAGTGATATATGGATATCAATGCTATTCAAAGAGCAGATCGCCTGCTAAAAGTTATCTGCAGGTTCATGGTGCATCGATTTTTCCGGAAGTTTGCGATGCGTTGAGCATTTGCGAGTGGAAATTAGAGTTGATGGCGACAATAATATTTCGTCAGGTTTTATGTGGAGGAGAAAAGGCGATTATCCTTGCCTGCAATATGGTGAGTAAGTTTTCAGATATCGACAATGAAAAAAGGGACAAGCAACTCCTTTCGCTGAAAAATAAGCAGCTACAGCTTGAAAAGAGACGGACCCGATATCTGGACATGTACGCAGACGGAGATTTAACAAAAACGGAATATACACAGGCCATAAATGAAAATGCCGAAGAATATAAAGAACTTAGCGCACAAATAGCACAAATAAAAGAACAAATTCCAAAGGCAACAAGGATGGATTTATCACGTATACAACAGGCGTTAGAAAGGTTGCTTGATTTGTCCTCGAAAAAGGTGTCAATAGAAATAGTGGACGAATTTGTAAAAGCAATTACGCAGAAAGAAAATTATTTTTATCGTTGGAAGTTGAATTTTGGAAAGCAGAAAGAAAATCCCGATGCAAAAACAGATTTGATGAATAAACCGGGATTATTAATTTACTCATTCACAATCGATTTTGAAACAGCTAAGACTTATCGTGAGAATGTGGGAATGGACCCACGTTTTCGCCGTAATGCCTGGCATGATTTGCAGGTGGAGGTTTACATTTGATAGACGATAGAGAAAAGCATTTCTACAGTTTTATATGGATGACTTATCCATCGCGATATGAAACATAGACTGGTTATTTTTCTAATAACAACAGGCATATGGCAGGACGCTTGTAGCAAGGTAGTAGGATAATAGAAAAGGAGCTTGTTTTAAGAATTGAGCTCTGCATAGAGCAAAAAAGACCGCCCCTCGTATGGCTAGATGGCCATATAAGGGGCGGTTTGCTGAATCAAAATACGATGGAAAAGCGGAGTGTATACTCCCCCTTAATTTTTAATAGCAGCCTGTGCGGCGGCAAGGCGCGCGATGGGCACGCGGAAGGGGGAGCAGCTCACATAATCCAGGCCCACGCGGTGGCAGAACTCGACGCTCGTCGGGTCGCCGCCGTGCTCGCCGCAGATGCCGAGGCCCAGCTCCGGACGGGTCTGGCGGCCCAGCTTTGCAGCCATCTCCACCAGCTTGCCTACGCCGTTTTGGTCCAGGTGCGCGAACGGGTCGCTCTCGTAGACCTTATTGTCGTAGTAATAGCTGAGGAACTTGCCCGCGTCGTCACGGCTGAAGCCGAAAGTCATCTGCGTCAGGTCATTGGTGCCGAAGGAGAAGAATTCCGCTTCCTTGGCGATCTCGTCGGCCGTCAGGGCGGCGCGCGGGATCTCGATCATGGTGCCGACCTCATATTTCATGTCCACACCGGCCTCGGCGATCAGCTTGTCCGCGGTTGCAACAACAACGTCTTTCACGAACTTCAGCTCTTTCACTTCGCCAACCAGCGGGATCATGATGTGGGGCACGATGTTGTAGCCGCACTCCTTGCTGACGTTGATGGCCGCGTTGATGACGGCGGTCGTCTGCATCTCGGCAATTTCCGGATAAGAAACGGCCAGGCGGCAGCCGCGGTGACCCATCATCGGGTTGAACTCATGCAGGCTGTCGATGACATTGCGCAGATGCTCCACGGTGATGCCCAGATCCTTTGCCAGCTCAACGATGTCCTCTTCCTTGGTGGGCAGGAACTCGTGGAGGGGCGGGTCCAGGTAGCGGATGGTCATCGGGCGCTCGCCCATGACCTTGTACATGGCCTCAAAATCGCTCTGCTGATACGGCAGAACCTTGGCCAAAGCGGCCTTGCGGGCCTCTACGTCGCGGGCTACGATCATCTCGCGCACAGCCTTGATGCGGTCGGCTTCAAAGAACATATGTTCGGTGCGGCACAGGCCGATGCCTTCCGCGCCGAACTCGACGGCCTGCTTGGCGTCGCGGGGGTTGTCCGCGTTGGCAAACACTTCCAGCTTGCGCGCGGCGTCGGCCCAGCCCATGAAGCGGCCAAAATCGCCGGAGATGGAGGCTTCCACCGTGGGCACGGCCTCGCCGTAGATGTTGCCCGTGGAGCCGTCGATGGAGATCCAGTCGCCCTCGCTGTAGGTCTTGCCGGAAAGCGTGAAGCATTTTTTGTCGTAATCCACGACGATGTCGCCGCAGCCGGACACGCAGCAGGTACCCATACCGCGGGCCACAACGGCCGCGTGGCTGGTCATGCCGCCGCGCACCGTCAGGATGCCCTGCGCCACGGCCATGCCTTCGATGTCCTCGGGGCTGGTCTCCAGACGGACCAGAACGACCTTCTTCATCTTGCCGCTTTCAACAGCCTCTTTGGCTTCGTCGGCGGTGAACACCACCTGGCCGCAGGCGGCGCCCGGAGAGGCGGCCAGGCCCTTGCCGATGACGGCGGCGGCCTTCAGCGCGGCCGGGTCAAACTGCGGATGCAGCAGGCTGTCCAGCTGCTTGGGCTCCACGCGCAGCACGGCTTCCTTTTCGGTGATCATGCCCTCGTCCACCAGGTCCACGGCGATCTTCAGCGCGGCGGCGGCGGTGCGCTTGCCGTTGCGCGTCTGCAGCATATACAGCTTGCCGTCCTCAATGGTGAACTCCATGTCCTGCATGTCGCGATAGTGGTTCTCAAGCTTGGTGGCGATGGTCACAAACTGGTCGTAGACCTCAGGCATCTGGTCTTTCAGGTGGCTGATGGGGGACGGCGTACGGATGCCGGCCACCACGTCCTCGCCCTGGGCGTTGATGAGGTATTCGCCGAACAGGGCCTTCTCGCCGGTAGCGGGGTTGCGGGTGAACGCCACGCCCGTGCCGGAGTTCTCGCCGGAGTTGCCGAACACCATGGCCTGTACGTTGACGGCGGTGCCCCAGTCGTAGGGGATCTCGTTCATACGGCGGTAGGTGTTGGCGCGGGGGTTGTCCCAGCTGCGGAACACGGCCTTAACGGCCTCGATGAGCTGCGTCTTCGGGTCGGTGGGGAAGTCCGCGCCCATTTTTTCCTTGTAGAGAGATTTGAATTTGGCAACAAGAGCCTTCATGTCGTCGGCGTCCAGCTCCACGTCCTGGGTGACGCCCTTGGCTTCCTTCATCTCGTCGATGATTTTTTCAAATTCGCTTTTGTTCATCTCCATGACAACGTCGCTGAACATCTGCACAAAGCGGCGGTAGCTGTCATAGGCGAAGCGGGGGTTGCCCGTCTTTTTGGCCAGACCCTCAACAACTTCGTCGTTCAGGCCCAGGTTGAGGATGGTATCCATCATGCCGGGCATGGAAGCGCGCGCGCCCGAACGGACGGAAACCAGCAGGGGGTTGGCGGGGTCGCCGAACTTTTTACCGACGATCTCCTCCATCTTGCCGATATACTCGTAGATGTCGGCCATGATGCCTTCGTTGATCTGGCGGCCGTCGTTGTAATACTGGGTGCAGGCCTCGGTGCTGATGGTGAAGCCCTGGGGAACAGGCATGCCGGCATTGGTCATCTCGGCAAGGTTAGCGCCCTTGCCGCCGAGGATCTCACGCATGTCCTTGTTCCCTTCACTGAACAGGTACAGGTATTTTTTGTCACTCAAATTTCTCTACCTCCAAATTTTTTTGTGCACGGGAAAGCCCAAAACCCATTCCCGTGCACGAATGAACAAAAAACTTGTCCATTTGCACACATCATTATAACAAAAAGCGGCGGGTAATGCTACTGTTATTTCCCTATTTTTTATTGTATTTTAACGCGCAATTTTGAATTTTTGGTGCAATTTTGCCGATGCCCTTGCAAAACGCCCGGAATATCGTAAAATAGAAGTGTATAGATAAGCGTTATCGAACTCTGCGGACGGGCCTTGCGCGCGCCGCACATCAAACCAGAAACGGGGGCGTTTGTCCATGGAGAACGAAGCAATAACAGCATACCGGCAGCGCCGGGCGGCATTTGAGGCAACGTTTGAGCGGCACCTGGCCGCGGGCGTTGTTTTTTATTCCGCCGACGGCATCCTCATCGACGACACGGTAGAGATCGCGCCGGGCGCGGTCATCCTGCCGGGCACCATCCTGCGGGGAAAGACAAAAATCGGCGCGGGCAGCGTCATCGGCCCGAACAGCCTGCTGGAAAACGTGACGGTGGGCGAGAACGTGAAATTCAACGCCAGCCAGGGTTATGACAGCGTCATCGAGAGCGGCGCGGCCATCGGCCCGTTTGCCCACATTCGGCCGGACAGCCGTGTGTGCGAAAATGTGCACATCGGCGATTTTGTGGAGATCAAGAATTCCACCGTGGGCAAGGGCACCAGCGTTTCGCACCTGACCTATGTGGGCGATTCCGACGTGGGCAAATACTGCAATTTCGGCTGCGGCGTGGTCACCGTCAATTACGACGGCGCGGCCAAGCACCGCAACACCATCGGGGATTATGCGTTCATCGGCTGCAATACGAACCTGGTGGCGCCCGTGAGCGTGGGCGACGGCGCGTACACAGCGGCGGGCAGCACCATTACCGACGACGTGCCCGCGGGCGCGCTGGGCATTGCACGGGCGCGGCAGGTGAACAAGCCGCAGTGGGCGAAGGGCAAGCTGGAAAAGTTCATCGCAAAGCAGCAGGCAAAGGAAGAAGCCGGCTCGAAATAAACTTTGAAAACAGAATAAGGACAGAATGACGGATGATGCGGAAAGGACGTGCGCGGGTATGAATCTTCACGGCAAGGATATCAAGATCTTCGCGGGGAATTCCAACAAACCTCTGGCGGCGGCAATGGCGGAGTGCCTCGGCATCACGCTGGGACGCAGCGAAGTGGGACGCTTCAGCGACGGCGAGATACAGGTCTCCATCCAGGAATCGGTGCGCGGCAGCGACGTGTATGTGGTGCAGAGCACCTCAAGCCCTGTCAACCGCAACCTGATGGAGCTGCTCATCATGATGGACGCTTTCCGGCGCGCGTCGGCCGGGCGCATCACAGCCGTCATTCCGTATTACGGCTACGCCCGGCAGGACCGGAAATCCCGCGCGCGGGACCCCATTACGGCCAAGCTGGTGGCGGACCTGATCGTAACGGCGGGAGCCGACCGCGTGCTGACCATGGACCTGCACGCGTCGCAGATCCAGGGTTTTTTCGACGTGCCGGTGGACCATATGTACGGCGCGCCCATTCTGACGCCCTATTTCGCGCGCAAAACGGAGCCTTACCATGACAACGTGACGGTCGTCAGCCCGGACCTGGGCAGCGTGGCCCGCGCCCGTGCCTTTGCCGAACGGCTGGATGTTCCGCTGGCCATTGTGGATAAGCGGCGTCCAAGGGCAAATGTTTCTGAGGTGATGAACATCATCGGCGAGGTGGAAGGCCGGGACGTGGTCATCGTGGACGATATGATCGACACCGCGGGCACGCTGTGCAATGCGGCCGGCGCCATTAAGGCGCGCGGAGCCAAGAGCGTGACGGCCTGCGCCACCCACGGCGTGCTCTCCGGCCCGGCCATCGGGCGCATCCGGGACAGCGCGCTGGATGAGGTCGTGCTGCTGGACACCATCGCCCTGCCGCCGGAAAAACAAATTGAAAAGATCAAGGTGCTCAGCGTCGCGCCCGTGCTGGCCGAGGCAGTGGCGCGCATCTATTCCGACAAGCCCGTCTCCACGCTGTTTGTGTGAGCGGCGCGGCTGAAATAATACAATACCAATGCAGCGGCACGGCGCGGTGCGCCGTGCCGCCGTGTTGTGCATTCCACAGGAGAGACCATGTTTTTCAAAAAGCAGACAAGCATTGATACGATCATCGTGGGCCTGGGCAACCCGGGCAAAAAATATGAAGGCACGCGCCACAACGCGGGCTTTGCCGCGCTGGACCATGTGGCGGAAAAATGGGGCGTGCGGGTGACGAAGGCGAAGTTCGACGCGCTGACGGGCACGGGCACGACGGCGGGCGTGAAGGTGCTGCTGATGAAGCCGCAGACCTTTATGAACCTTTCCGGCGAGGCCGTGCGCAAGGCGGCGGATTTTTACAAGGTCCCGCCGGAGCACATCATCGTTCTGTTCGACGATATCTCGCTGGCGCCGGGACGCCTGCGCATCCGAAAAACGGGCTCGGCGGGCGGGCACAACGGCATCAAAAGCATCATTGGGAACATCGGGCAGGATTTCCCGCGGGTAAAGATCGGCGTGGGGGAAAAGCCGCACCCGGAGTATGACCTGGCGGACTGGGTGCTGAGCCGACTGACGCAGGCTGAGAAAAAGGCCGTGGAGGCGCGTTACGACGATATCTGCGGCGCGCTGGAGCTTATGATGAAAGGGCAGTTTGACACTGCGATGTCGAGGTACAATGGATAAGAAAAAAGAGAAAATGACGCCGGAGCGCCGGTATGAGCTTGCCTGCCTGGTTTTGGGCGGCGTGGTGCTGGGTGGTGCGCTGGGCTGCATTTTGCGGCCAAACGAATGGACGTTTGCCGTTATCCCGCTGCTGGGCGTTTGCCTGACGGCGCTTTTGTGGTGTGCGGCGGCGCGGTTGTGGCTGTGCCGCGACAAGCAGCGCCTGCTGGCAAAAAGCTTTACGCGGCCCGTGCGGTTCGCGCTGGCGGTGCCTGCCTGGGCGGGCGCTACATGGCTTTTGTATCTGCTGCCGGGCAATGTGACGGGCCTGGACGACGTGCTGGCGGAGAGCGTTATCATCCTGACGCTTCTGGCAGGCACCGTGTTCGTGCCCGCGGCTGCGCTGGGCCTGGGCGTGGCTTCCGTTCTGGCGGCCGTGGTGCATCTGCGCCGTACGCCTGCCGCTGAGACGCGGGCCTACCGCGAGGGGCCGTTGGCGCTGGCACTCGTTTTGTGCGTGGGCGTGGCGGCGCTGTGCGTATGTTTTTTTCTTTATCTGACGATATAGCCGCTTTTGGCGCAGAGAGGTTTTTTTCATGCTGACTGCTCCCCTGAAACAAACACCTGAATACAAACGGCTGCTGGCGGGCATGGCGGGCGCGAAGCCCGCCGTGGTGGCCCTGTTCGGCATGCCGCCCACGGCCCGCGCCCAGATGCTGGCCGCACTGTGCGAGGATACGGGCCGTTCCGCGCTGGTGGTGTGCGCGGGCGAGGCCGACGCCACGCGCTTTGCGGAGGACGCCGCCGTGTTCGGCCGGCGGGCCGAGGTATTCCCCGCGCGGGATTATGTGCTGCGCCCCGTGGAGGGCCAGAGCCATGAATACGAGTACCGGCGCCTTGCCGTGCTGGGCAACCTGGTGGGCGGCCGCACGAGCGTCGCGTGCGCGCCCGTGGAGGCCGTGCTGCAATATACAACGCCCAAACAGGAGTTCTGCGGCAACACTCTCACGGTGAAGCAGGGAATGGCCATCTCCATGGACGTGCTCATCGAGCGGCTGTTCGGCGCGGGGTATCTGCGCCGCTTCCAGGTGGACGGCCCGGGCCAGTTTTCGGTGCGCGGCGGTATTGTGGATATTTACGCGCCCGACATGCAGAAGCCCCACCGCCTGGAGTTTTGGGGCGACGAGGTGGACAGCATCCACAGCTTTGACCTTGTTTCCCAGCGGCGGGAAGGGGCGGTGAAAAAAATTTATCTTTCCCCGGCCCGGGAAGTGCTGTTCGGAGACACCGAGGCCGCCGCAAGGCTGCTGCGCACGGCGCTTTCCAAGGCAAAGCCCGCCTATGCGGAAGCTTTGGCCGCCGCCATGGACGGCGACCTCAAGGCGCTGGCGGCGGGCACGATGCCCGCCGCCATGGACAAATATCTGGCGCTGCGGTACGAAAAGCCGGCGACGATTTTTGAATATTTCGACGCGCCCATCGTGTTCCTCAACGAGCCAAGCGCCGTGCGCGAGGCCGCCAAAGGCGTGGAGTTCCGCTTCGGAGAGGCGTTCAAGGGCCTGTTGGAAGAGGGCGTGCTGGCCCCCGGGCTGGACCGTTTCTACGAGGACACCGCGTATCTGCTGCACGAGACGGAGAAGCGGCATGCCGTGGTGTGCGAAAATTTTGCCCGCACCATCCCGGACCTGAAGCTGACGGATACCGTCAACGCCCAGACCCACAGCCTGCCGCCCTGGGGCGGCGAGGTGAGCGCGCTGGCCGACGACCTGCGCCCGCTCACGGCGCAAAAGTATGCCGTGGCAGTGCTGGCGGGCACGCAGCGCGCGGCCGCCGCGCTTGCGCGGGACCTTGCCGCCGCGGGCTTTTCCGCCCAGGCGTATCATAAGGAACCGCCGTCCCTTGCGCCGGGCAGCGTGGGTGTGTTTGAAGGCCACCTGAACGCGGGCGCGGATTACCCCTTCGCTAAGTTCGCCGTATTCACCAGCCGCCGCCACAACGCGGCCGCGCCGCAGAAGGCCAGGGCAAAGAACAAGGGCCTTTCCAGCCTGTCGGACATCACGCCCGGCGATTATGTGGTGCACCAGAACCACGGCATCGGGGTATATGCGGGCATCCAGAGGCTGGACCTGCAGGGCGTGGTGAAGGACTACATCAAAATCAACTACGACAAAGCGGACACGCTGTATGTGCCCGTTACCCAACTGGACCTTATCAGCCGCTATACGGCGCCCGGCGACGGCGAGCGCGTCAAGCTCTCGAAGCTGGGCGGCGACGCGTGGAACAAAACCAAAAGCCGCGTGCGCAAGGCCACGCAGGAGATGGCAAAAGAGCTGATCGCTTTGTATGCCCGGCGCCAGCAGGCCCAGGGCTATGCGTTCCCCGAGGACAACGAGTGGCAGCGGGATTTTGAAACGCGTTTTGAATACGACGAAACGGCCGACCAGCTCACCAGCGCGGCCGAAATAAAAAAAGACATGGAAAAGCCCCACCCGATGGACCGCCTGCTGTGCGGCGACGTGGGCGTGGGCAAAACGGAGGTGGCGCTGCGCGCCGCGTTCAAGTGCATCATGGGCGGCAAGCAGGTGGCCGTGCTGGTGCCTACCACGATCCTGGCGTGGCAGCACTACACCACCATTCTCTCCCGCATGGAGGCGTTCCCCGTCAAAGCGGGGCTGCTCTCCCGCTTTGCCAGCGCCCGCCAGCAGAAAGAGACCATTAAGGGCCTTGCCGCGGGTACTGTGGATGTGGTGGTGGGCACCCACCGTATGCTGCAGAAGGATGTGAAATTTCACGATCTGGGCCTTGTCATCATCGACGAGGAGCAGCGCTTCGGCGTCAAGCACAAGGAAAAGCTGAAGGAAAATTTCATCGGCGTGGACATGCTGACGCTTTCGGCCACACCCATCCCGCGCACGCTGAACATGGCGATGAGCGGCCTGCGGGACATGAGCACCATCGAAGAGCCGCCCTTTGAGCGCCGCCCCATCGAGACCTATGTGATGGAATACGACGCGGGCGTGGTGGCCGAGGCCCTGCGGCGCGAGCTGGACCGCGGCGGCCAGGCGTATTATATCCACAACCGCATCGATACCATCGACCAGTGTGCGGCAAAGCTGGCGGAGCTTTTGCCCGGCGCGCGCATCGCCACGGCCCACGGCCGTATGGACGAGGCCACGCTTTCGGGGGTATGGCAGAAGCTGCTGGACGGCGAGATCGATGTCCTGGTGTGCACCACGCTCATCGAGACAGGCGTGGACGTGCGCAACTGCAACACACTTATCATAGAGGACGCGGACCGCATGGGTCTTGCCCAGCTGTACCAGATCCGCGGCCGCGTGGGCCGCTCGGGCCGCAAGGCCTACGCCTATTTCACGTTCCGGCGGGACAAGGTGCTCACGGACATTGCGGCCAAGCGTCTTTCCGCCATCCGGGAGTTCACAAGCTTCGGCTCCGGATTCCGCATCGCCATGCGCGATCTGCAGATCCGCGGCGCGGGCAACCTGTTGGGGCAGAGCCAGCACGGCCACATGGAGGCTGTGGGCTATGAGATGTATGTCAAGCTGCTGAACCAGGCCATCGCCGCCGAAAAGGGAGAGGCTGTTCAGGCGGATAAGAGCGATTGCCTCATTGACATCACCGTGGACGCCTACATCCCTGAAAAATACATCCCGGACGCCGCCGGACGCATTGAGGCGTACAAGCGCATTGCCGCCATCGACGACCGCCCCGGCGCGGACGACGTGCTGGACGAGCTGGCGGACCGTTACGGCCCTGTGCCCAAAAGCGTGCAGGGGCTTATCGACATCAGCCTGGTGCGGGTGGTGGCTGCAAAGCTGGGCATCTACGAGATCACACAAAACCGGGATACGCTCATTCTGTATTCCGATAAGCTGGACCTCGCCACGCTCAAGCCCCTGCTCAAGGATATGGGCCGCCGCCTGCTGGTGAACGCTTCCGGCAAGCCGTACCTTTCGGTGCGCATCCTGCCCGGCGAAAAGCCGCTGGACGTGATGAATGCCGTGTTCGACAAAATGGCGGAGCTGGAGCGGCCGCAGTAACGCGCTCCGGGGCCGAAAGTTTTGCCCGGCACTTGCCAACGGCCGCGCAACGCGGTATAATTTGTTGTATCATTGCGGGTGAAGGCCGCGGCCGAAGCGGCGCCCGCGCGGAGGGAAACACATTGAAGCTGAAAAAATTCACCGGCCTGCTGCTGTGCGCGGCGTTGGCCCTTTCCATGGCTGCCTGTAAGTTCACCACGCCCGCCGTCGTGATGACGGTGGAGGGCGAGGATATTCCCGCGGGCCTGTACCTGATGTACCAGTATCAGGCGTATTCCAGCGCAAAAAGCAAGCTGGAGGATAAAAGCGCCAAGGTGCTGAAAAGCGAGATCGAGGGCGTGAAGGCTGAGGAATGGATCCACAACGAGACGGTGGCCTCCGCAAAACGTTATGTCTGGGTGGAAAAGGCCTTTGCGGAAGCGGGCCTTACCTTCACCGAGGAGGAGCAGGCGTCCATCGACAGCCAGCTCGATACCATCTGGGCCAACAACGAAGCCCTGCTGGCGGCCAACGGCATTGGGCAGGAAAACTACCGCCGCTTCTATGAATGCGAAGCGAAGTATGAAAAGCTGCTGGCTGAGTATCAGGACGGCGAATCGGACAAGATCACCGACGCCGAGGCCAAAAAGTACATGGACGAGACCTATTCCCGCATCCAAACGCTGGTGCTGCCTACTACGGATGCGGATTCCGCCGCGCTGTCTGACGAAAAGCTGGAAGAGCTGAACGCACTGGCGGCTCAGCTTGCCGACGACCTGAACGCGGGCGGTTCCATGGATGAGCTTGGCCCCGAAACACTGGAAAAGGCGTTTGAACTCTGCGGCCGCGAGTATGCCGAGGACACCGCTTCGTCGTATATGTCCAAAAGCTTCCTCACCGCGGAATCCACCAGCTATTCCGAGGAATTCGTGCAGGAGGTCGTCGCCGCTGAGGTAGGCGCCGCCGGCGTGTACGACGGTTACAGTGTTCCGATGATCTATCAGAAGATCGCCAACTACGAGGACAATGACGATTTCACCGCGAATTACAAAACGACCATCCTCAGCGAGATCACTTCGGCCGCGTTCTCGGACAAAGTGGAGGAGGAGACTGCGGCCTATGCCGTGACGGAGGATGCCTCCGCCGTCAAGACATACAGCCCGTCCAAGATTCGGGAATCCGTTTAAACCGCGTTTATCAGCAAAGCCTGTGCGAAGAAGCCGGCGGCAGCTGGCTTCTTTTTTGCGCATATATGTTTTACCACCCCAACGAAACAGGAGGACAAAAACCTATGGCACAATTTAGCATCCGCCCCGCCCGGCCTGAGGACTGCGGCACCATTCTGGAGCTGATCCGCGGCATTGCGGAATACGAAAAGATGAGCGACGAAGTCGTTGCTACCGAAGAGACCATCCGGCATGCGATGTTCGACGAACACGTCACCCGCTGCCTGCTGGCAGAGCTGGACGGCAAGGTCATTGGATACGCGCTGTACTTTTACAACTATTCCACGTTTATCGGTACAAAAGGCCTCTATCTGGAGGATCTTTTCCTGTATCCCGAATACCGTAAGGCCGGTTACGGCAAGCGGCTCATCCGCGAGCTGTTCAAGATCGCCGCGGCGGAAAACTGCGGCCGCATGGAGTGGTGCTGCCTGAACTGGAACACCCCCAGCCAGGAGTTCTACAAGAGCCTTGGCGCAAAGCCGATGGATGAATGGACAACATGGAGGCTGACGAAAGAGGATCTTGCCCGTCTGGCGGCGGAGTAAGGCCGTTCGTCCAAAGCGTAAAGCAAAGCGGCCCGCACCGGTACACCCCGGCGCGGGCCGCTGCATTTCAGCTGTTATGGACGTACATCGTTGGGGTCGTAGGGCGGCTCCGGCATAATGAGCGCGGCTACGATATAGGCCAGCAGGCCCGAGCCCCAGCCAAAGCACAGCAGCACGAACGCCAGCCGTACGATGGTTGGGTCCACGCCGAAATATTCTGCGATGCCGCCGCACACGCCGCATACCATACGGTGGCCGCGGGCTTTATACAAACGTTTCTGGTCCATCAGTCATTTCCTCCTGTTGTCAGTTAAATGTGATCGTTACTTCGCCCATGCCGCATTCAATGTCATAGAATGTGGCCGCGCCGCGGTTTACTTCCAGCTCAACGCCCATGCCGGAATGAGAATAATCGTCAATGGTCACGGAGCCCATGCCGCTCTCCAGCGCGTAGCCGTAGTCCGCCGGCCGGGAGACGGCCACCTCGGCGACGCCCATGCCGCAGGATACCTCGTTTTTGCCGTCCAGGCTGCCGCCGTCGATGATCAGCTTCCCCATGCCGACATCCAGGCTGCTCTCCTGGGTGCAGGTGAGATTTTTTACGGTCATCTCGCCCGCGCCCACCTCAAGGTCGGCTGTGCGGCAGGCCAAGCCGTCCGCCTTCAGCGTGCCCGCGCCGATGGAAAGCTCCACCTCGTCGAACACAGTGTCCCGGGGAACCGTGATGAAAAATTTTACGTTTTCCCAGTTGCGCAGCCGCCAGTCGCCGGTCGTCTTGATCGTCCACACCCCGCCCGAGACCTTGGACTCATAACGCGGGCTGCCGGAGACCTGCAGGTCATACGCGTCGCCCGGCTGAATGACGACCTCTGCCGTGGAGATATCGATTTCCAGTTCCCGCACGCTGCCGGTGGGGACAGAGCCGGAGCTGGAGGGGAAGGGCGTACCAGGGGCGGAGGGAGCGCCGGAGGCGTCTGCCTGGAGCATGCCGAATTCACCGTCGGTAAAAGCGTCGGTGTAATACACACGGGGGCCGTTGTCCCAGCCGACGCGGATGTTGGTGAGCCGTCCGCCCAGGCACAGGCCCACGATAGAGAGTACGATGCCCAATACAAGGCAGCCGCCTGCAATGCTCAGCAATGTTTTTATGAATTTTGTCATCGCCGTCTTACCTCACTTTCCCAAACAGGGTGCGGCACAGCGAACCGACGGCACGGAAGAGCGCCGGACCGGCCTTGGCCACGACCCATACCGTACCCGCGCCCAGCAGCGCGCCGATGGAGATGCACAGCAGGCTGAGGCCCATCGTCAGGATACCGCTGGGAACGGATGTGAACAGCAGCCCAACGCCGCCGCCGAAAGCCGCCACGCCCGCGATCATTGTGGCAAAGCCCGCGAACGCAATGCCGCACAGCCCGCCGACGATGCCCACCACGCCGCCGAACAGGCCGCCGATGAGGCCAATCCAGACGGGACAGGTGAGAATGAGCAGGATGACCCAGAGCGTGCGGTTGGAGGAGGAGCGTCCGCCGTTTTCGCGGTGCGCGCCGTCTTGGGGATAGCTGTATGCATAGGCAGGGCCGCGCTGCGCGCCATCCGCCGCCTGTGCATTCGGGAAACCGTCCGGAGCTTCCTCGTCCGCGCGCTGGCCTTCGGCCCGGGAGCGTTCTGTTTCCTGCGCCGGGGCCTGGGACGCCTGCCAGTCCGGGCCGTCCAGTGTAAGCTCCGGAACGGGCGCCTGTTCCGGCTTTTCCGGAGCGGTGCTTTTTTCCGCTGCATCACGCACGGCGGGTACGCCGAAGCCGCAGTTTGCGCGAATGATGCAGGCCACCTTTTGGGGGCTGCCCAGCTCGGCCAGCACAGCGGCCTCGTTCTCCGGGCCTGCTTCATCCAGATATTCGTTGTAGAATTTCAGCGCTTCGTCGCGCTCCTCTGTGGTGATATCGCGCAGCTGGGCTTCCAGGGCCGCCATAAACTCCGCTCTATTCATTGCTGATTCCTCCGAACAATACGTTGTCGATCTTCGCTTTATACTCCGTCCACTCCCGGCGGTACGTTTCCAACTGCTCGCACCCCTTTTCCGTGATGCTGTAATAGCGGCGGTTACGGCCTGCGAATTCACGGTCGTAGGTCTCCAGGCACTCGCTCTTCTGCAGACGCCGCAGCACCGGGTAGAGGGTGCTCTCGGATACCTCCATCACACTGCGCACATCCTGCGTGATCTTGTAGCCGTATGTGCTTTCACTGGCCACGACGCTCAGCACCAGGGCATCCATCAGGGCTGCTCCTGTGTTAAAAGCCATATCGTCTTTCACTCCGTTTCTGTTGCGTGGGCGGCCGGGGTTGCACGGCCCCGGCCGCCCGGCATTCCGGATGATTTATTCCGTTGACAATATTATATTGTGTATAATATTGTTTGTCAACACATTATTGAAAATAAATAATTATTATTGGGTGAATTGTTTGAAAAGCGGACGTGCGTTTTGGCTGCATGATAAAAAACACCGGTCTTTGCGACCGGTGTTTTTTTTGAATGTATAGAAGGGCGCCGCGCCCTGCGGCAAATTCAGATTTTTTCGCTGCTGCGGTGCGTCGGGCTTTGCCCGGTGGAGCTGCGTACGATGAGCTGCGGCGTGTATTCGATTTTATTCACGAAGGGAGTGGGGATGCGCGAAGGCGTGCTCTGTGTGATGACCATATCCACCGCCGCCTGGCAGCGGGTGCGAAGATGATGGTCAATGGTGGTGAGGCCCGGCGTGGTGATGCTGGAAGAAAAAATGTTGTCGAAGCCACACACCGAAAAATCACGCGGTACGCGCAGACCTTGGGCTGCAAGCTCGCTCAGAATGCCGAGCGCCGTCATATCATTCACGCCGATGAGGGCTGTGGCCATGCTCTCACGCCGGATCAGCTCCGCCGTGAGCTGCCGCCCAACCGAATATTCGTAGGGCAGGCCGTCATCCTGGCTGTCTGCCTCGGCCTGGCGGTCGGCCACCAGCACCTCCAGTCCATCCGTCACACCGTGCAGCTCCAATTGCTTGCGGATTCCCTCCAGGCGCTGCTCACGTGCCAGTGTCAGTTGGTTGAACGGCGTGGAGATGAACACCAGCTTGCGGTGGCCCAGCTGATACAAATGCTCGGCCAGCATGGCGCCTGCGTTCACGTTGCTCAGCTCGATGGAGCAGATGGACAGGTCGTCCAGCTTTTCCCCGATGATGACTGTGGGTGTGGACGAGGAGATCTGCTCCACCAGGCGCGGGAAGCTGGGCAGAAAAGTATAGATGATACCGTCCACATGCGCGCCGACAAAAGTGTCGAGATAGAACTTTTCCAGGTCCGGCTTGCGGAAGGTGTTGCAGACGATGACGCGGTAATCCAGCGTGTCGGCATAGTCCTCGATGGCCTGGATCAGCTCGGCATAGTACTGGTTGGTGAGCGTGGGCGTCAGAACGAGAAGCATATTGCTGGCCTTTTTTTCGCGCTGTTTTTTGCGCTGGGGCAGGCGGTAGTTCAGCTTTTGGGCCGCTGCGAGCACGCGCTCCTTGGTCTCGTTGCTGAAAGTGATCTTATCGCTGTTGTTTAAAATAAGAGACACGGTCGCCTGCGAAACGCCCGCAAGTTCCGCAACATCCTGCGAGGTGGCCTTTTTCATGGTCAGACGCTCCTTTTTAATAATATCTTACTAATATTATAGCAGAAAAATTCTTCAAGTCAAACATAGTGACCAAAAGCAGGGAAAATCTTTTGGCGCTTTGAGGGCTTGATATCTCTTGACATCGGGCCGCAGGTCGGATATACTGAAAGTGCAAAATATTATTTATATTGAAATATTATTACTAATATTTTACACAGGCAAAAGAAAGCGGTGCAGTAGGAATGGAAAAGGGCGGAAACAGCGGAAATATAGGAGCGCGCAAGCCGATCCTGGCTTTGGGGGAGCTGCTTGTGGACCTTGTGCCCGGGCGTGAGGGCATGCGCATCGAGGACGCGGGCCCTGTCGTAAAAACGGCCAGCGGCTCGGCGGGCATTTTCGCCTGCGCCGCCACGCTGCTGGGCGGACGGGGCGGCTTCATCGGCAAAGTGGGGCGCGACAGCCTCAGCCGCATGGTGGCAGGCACACTGCGCGGCCAGGGGGTGGACCTCTCCCGCCTCATCGTCTCGGACGAGGGACAGATGGGCCTTGCGTTTTTGGAATATCTGCCGGAAGGGCGGAATTATCAGTATTACCGCAAAAATTCAGTGGGCAGCCTGCTGCGGGCCAGTGAGCTGGACGCGGAGTACATCAGCGGCGCCTATGCGGTGCATTTTCCCGGCATGCTGCTGGAGCTGACGGAAGAAATGCGCGGTGCATGTGAGCGTCTGGTGGAGATCGCGCGGGAGAAGGGGATCCTGGTTTCGTTCGACCCAAACATCCGCCGCGAGCTTTCTGCGGATGCGGCCGCACGGGCGCGCCTGCTGTGGGCGGTGCGCCATGCGGACGTGGTGGCGCCCACATTGAGCGAGGGGCAGATGATTACGGGTGAAACGAGCATCGGCGGCGTGCTGCGCGCGCTGCATGCAATGGGGCCGCGGGTCGTGGCGCTCACGCGTGACAAAGACGGTGCCGTGCTGAGCCGCGGCGGTGAGGTGGCTGTTGCGGCGGGCATCGACGAAGAGCCGGTCGACCCCACGGGCGCGGGCGATACGCTTGCCGCGGCACTGTGCGTAGGCCTGCAGGAGGATATGCCTCTGGCGCGGCTGGCGGCGTTCTGCAACTGTGCGGGCACGCTGGTCATCAAGAAAAAAGGCGCCATCGGGATGGCGCTGCCCGAACGCGGACAGGTGGACGCGATGGTGGCCTCCGGCGTGTGCCGTGTGGAATGCATGCCGCTGGAAAGCCTGGTGTGACGGCAGGGGAATCTGAGCCCGCCGCGTACCGGCGAAAGGCCTACCGCGCACGCGGCGGGGGCGACGGGCGCAGTAGGCCGGCGCGCTGAACGGAGGGCCCGCATAGGAGAGAACGCGCGCCGCACGGCGCGCTGCTGAAAAAAGGAGAAGAGAGACATGGCATTGTTAAAAGAACGTCTGAAAAACGGCGAGCAGGTACTGGGGACCATGGTGACGACATTTGCAAGCCCGGATATTGCAAAAATACTGCAGAGCTGCGGGTTTGACTTCTTCATCGTGGACTGCGAGCACGGCGCGTTTACCACGCGTGAGGCGGCGAACATCATTGCGGTGGCGCGCGGCATCGGTATGCCCGCGTTGGTGCGTATCCCGGAGATGCGCCGGGAGCATGCGCTCAAATTCATGGAGATGGGGGCGTCCGGGCTGCTTCTGCCCAATACGGAAACAGCCGAACAGGCGCGTATGCTGGTGGACTGCACCAAATACGCGCCCATGGGACACCGGGGCGTTTCGCTTTCGCGTCCGCATACGGATTTTAAAAAAGTGGACGGAAGGGAATATATGCGCCGGGCCAATGAAGAGACCATCCTGATGTGCCAGATCGAATCCCGCAGGGGCGTGGAGAACATCGGCGAGATCATGGCGGTGGAGGGTATCGACGTGGGCTTCATCGGCCCGAACGATATGACGCAGGATTACGGTATCCTGAACCAGTTCGGCCATCCCGATATCGTGGCGGCGTTTGAAAAGGTCATTGCGGCGGCCGAAGAAAACGGAAAGTGGTCCGGCGTACATTTCGGCGCGGCAGAGCCGCTGAAACCGTGGCTTGCCCGCGGGATGCAGATGAATATGTGGAACAGCGACAACGGGCTTTTGGCCCTGGGCGCCTCGGAAATAGCCGGGCTGCGCGGGAAGGAGCAGGCATGAAGATCGTAATTCTGGACGGATACACGGAAAACCCCGGCGATTTGAGCTGGAACGGCTTTGAGGCGCTGGGAGAGGTGACGGTATACGACCGCACACCCTTTGCCGACGGCAGCGGCGAGATCGTGCGGCGGGCGAAGGGGGCGGATATCCTCATCGTAAACAAAACGCCGCTTTCCGCTGAAACGCTGGCGGAGCTTGCGCCGGAACTGCGGTATATCGGCGTGCTGGCCACAGGCTACAATGTGGTGGATACCGCCGCGGCCAAAGCGCAGGGCGTGCCCGTGTGCAATATCCCAACCTACGGCACTGCGGCGGTGGCCCAGTTTGTGATGGCGCTGCTGCTGGAGCTGTGCCACCATGTGGGGGACCACAGCCGCTCGGTAAAAGAGGGCGGCTGGAGCAGCTGTCCGGACTTCTGCTACTGGAATACGCCTCTCATCGAGCTGGCGGGCAAGACGTTCGGCGTTATCGGCTACGGGCGCATCGGCAGGGCGGCGGCGAAGCTGGCCGCGGCCTTCGGCATGGAGGTGCTTGCTTTCGATACGTTCGCGCAGGACGACGGCGTGGCGCGCATGGTGACACTGGACGAACTGCTGGCGCAGAGCGATGTAATCAGCCTGCACTGCCCGCTGTTTCCGGACACGCAGGGCATCATCAACCGGGAGAGCATTGCAAAGATGAAGGACGGCGTACTGCTCATCAATACCTCCCGCGGGCCTCTGATCGTGGAGGAGGACCTGGCTGCGGCGCTGCGCAGCGGCAAGGTGGCGGGCGCGGGCCTGGATGTTCTGTCTGTGGAGCCTGCACGCATGGATAATCCGCTGCTGAAGGAAGAAAACTGCCTGGTGACGCCGCACATTGCCTGGGCGCCGAAGGAAAGCCGGCAGCGGCTGATGGACATTGCGGTGGAAAACCTGAAAGCCTTTTTGGCGGGCGCGCCGCAGAATGTGGTGAATGCCTGAGGGAAAGAATGAAGAAATCGGAGGTCCGATTGACCGGGCCTCCGATTTTTGCCATATGTATATCTGAGCGCAGGGGGCTTTGCAAACAATTTTTCCTGCGGCCGGGCATTGGCCCTGAAAAGCTCATCTGCGCTTTCGGGCACATGAGAAAGGTGATACGGCTCCGTGCGTTTCTAAAATGTTATAGCTCACTCGCTCCTTAAGGAAACGGATTTTGGAGCAGGCGTCTCCCGAAAAAACGGCAAATACCGATGCATCGGAGTCAGCAATATTTTTGCAGCAGCCGCAAAAGCGCGGGCATATCAAGCGGCTTGGCAACATGGCCGTTCATGCCGCAGTCCAGACAGGCCTTGACGTCATCGGAAAAAGCGTCCGCAGTCATGGCGATGATGGGGATCTGCCCGGCATCCTCGCGCTCCATGGCACGGATGCTCCGGGCCGCTTCGAGGCCGTTCATTTCCGGCATCCGCAGGTCCATCAAAATCGCGTCGTAATACCCCGGCTCCGCGGCGGTGAATTTTTCCACGCAGAGCTTTCCGTTTTCAGCCCAATCAAGCGCAAACCCTGCACTGGAAAGAAGCTCGTTTGCAATCTCCCAGTTCAGCTCATTGTCTTCCGCTACCAGCAGCCGCCTGCCGCTGAAGTCAATTTGCGGTTCAGCGGGCAGGTCCACATCCTGAATTTCCTGCTCCGCAAAGGGCTTTAGAGAATGGTAAAGCGTAGATTTGAACAGCGGCTTGGCAATGAACCCTGTGATGCCCGCTTCCCGCGCTGCTTCCTCAACGTCGGACCATTCATAGGCGGACATCAGCAAAATCGGCACATCGCCGCCGATGCGCCGGCGCATTTCGCGGGCGGTTGCGATACCGTCCATTTCCGGCATCTTGCAGTCCAACAGAACCACATAGTAATCCTTGTGTTGCTTATGCCGCTTTTCCGTCATATCAATGGCGGTAGGGCCATCCAGCGCCCATTCCGCGTGAATGCCGATCTCATTGAGGGAATCCACCGCGCTGTGGCACAGTTCTTCATCATCGTCCACCACAAGGACTTCCCATTTCGGCAGGATCATTTCTTCCGTGCTGGTCTCGCCGCGCTCAAAATCAAAAGTGATATGGAACTCGGTGCCTCTGTCCGGCTCGCTCTCCAGTTCAATGTTTCCCTCGAATGTATCGACGATGTACTTGGTGATGGCCATGCCCAGCCCGGTTCCCTCGGTTTTGCGTACACGGGCGCTGTCCTCGCGCACAAAGCTTTCAAAGATTTTCTCCTGGAACTCCTTGGTCATACCAATGCCGGTATCCTTTACCCTGAAATGGGTGCGGACATAGTTCTCGCCTTTGGGTGAATCCTCCTGCTCCACGGTTACGGTGACGTCCCCGCCCGCCGGCGTAAACTTTAACGCGTTCGAGAGCAGGTTCAACAGCACCTGGTTCAGGCGTACGCCGTCGGCATAGATATTCTCGCTTTGGATCTTGCGGATAAAGATGTCGAAGGATTGCCCCTTTGCCTTGATCTGCGGCTGAATGATGCTGACGATGCTTTCCATCATTTCCCGCAGGGAGAGCAGGTCAAAATTCAAGGTCAAATTTCCGCTTTCGATCTTCGACATATCCAGCACATCGTTGATGAGGCCCAGCAGGTGCTTGCTGGACAGGGTGATTTTCCGCAGGCACTCCAGGACTTTCTCACGGTTATCTATGTTCGAGCCCGCTATCGCCGTCATGCCGATGATGGCGTTCATAGGCGTCCGGATGTCGTGGCTCATATTGGAGAGGAACTCGCTCTTGGCCTTATTTGCAGCCAGTGCCTCCTCTTTTGCCTCGGACAGCTCCTTCATTTGGTGAACGGAATACTTCCAATAAATGAAGAAAACGATCAGCATAATGCATACAATGATGCCGCAGCTCAGCAGGGAGGTGACAACTCTTTGCCGTCCGAGGGAGTTAAGGGCTTCATCCAGAACGCCGTGCGGCATCACGGAAATCATGCTCCATTCCGTATGCTCCATAGGGATGCAGCGGAAACGGCGCATTTCCCCAGCAATGGGAACGACCGCATTGTATGCCGTTCGCGCCGCTACCGCTTCCCGGAAACCCTCTACAATTTCTTCGATGTTTTCCATGTTGGCCTCCCGCCCGTTTTTCAGGAGCCAATCAAAACAGTTTTCCGTAATATCATAGCCGAAGTTGTTGATGATAAAGGCGCCGTCCGAGTCAACAATATTCGTAAAGATCAGCGATTCATTCGCACCCAAAGAAAGGGCGCTCGACAGGTTTTCAATGGGCACACCAACCAGCAGAGCGGTACACTGGTGCCCATTGGGCATCGGGTACCCCGCGCTCTCCGGATAACCGACCGAGATTCCGTAAATAAGGACCGCCGTTCCGTCCGCCGCCGTGCCGATGGATACCATGGTTCCCCCGCAGTTCATGGCGGCAAGGAATTTATCGGCGTTTACCATTTCAATGGAGTCTCCCAAAACAGACTCCATATTACCGTCTGTATCCATCAGATAGGTATGCGTAAAACCTCTTGACTGTGCGATAGCGGACAGTTCCGCCCGCGCATCCTCATCCAGAACCTCGACCTCCTCTGGCGGAAACGCCGCCAAAACACTTTTTACCTGGATCAGCCGCATATTCAGCAGGGTATCAAAATGGCTTTGAATCTGGACGCTCATTCCCTGCATATAGGTTTCGGCAACCTGGTTCAGCGTGTCGGTATTCTGCTTTGTCATGTACGTTGTAATGAAATAGAACACAAGCACACAGACCAAAAGCATCCCGATGATGGTTGCGCGAAACAATTTTAAGAATTTTTTGTCCATACCGCTCATTCCCCCTTTCCGTCCTTATTCAAGGGCGCTGATCGCCGCGGAAATCATTTCGTAGTTTTTTGAAATCTCCGGCATCAATTTCACAGCCTTGTCCCAGTCATTGGCGCGAAACGCCGCGACCTGCTCTGTCAGCAGAGCGAAGAGCTCCGTCATGGCGAGGTTTCCGGATACGCCCTTCAGCGTGTGCGCCGCGGCCAGGGCGTCCTCCTGCTGTTCGGCGTCGATTGCCGCCACCAGTTTTTCGTAGCTGGCATCGTTTAAAAACTTCTTGAGAAACCGTTCCAGCAGCGCTTCATTTCCCATAAAGCGCTCCAGGGCGGCGGACACATCGATCCCGGCCTCTCCCAGCTTCTCTTTCATCCGTGCCTGCATCGTAGTTACCTCCTGTGCTCAATCTGCGCTCAATGTCCCGGCGTTTCCTTTTCATAGATAAGCGCCAGTTGGGGCTCTGCTTCAAAAAAGCAACCAAGCAGCCTGGGGTTGAACACACCGCACTGCCCGGTGCGGATCATGTCCAGAACCTTCTCCCGTGGAAAGGCATCCTTATAGACCCGCTTGCAGCTCAAAGCGTCGTAGACGTCGGCGAGGGAAACGACCTGCGCCCAGGGAGAGATCTCTTCGCCCTTCAGGCCGTCCGGATAGCCGCCGCCGTCCCATCTCTCGTGGTGGTGAAGGGCAATATCCTTGGCGTAGTAATAAGCGCCGTTTTCCCGCAGCTGGGGGATTTGGTCCAGCAGCCTGGCTCCTGCCGTCGTATGCGTCTTCATAATTTCAAATTCTTCCGGCGTGAGCCGTCCGGGCTTGTTTAAGATGGAATCAGGAATCGCGATTTTTCCCACGTCGTGCATGATGGACGCCAGGGCGATATTCTCAATGCTGTCGTCCGTCAGGCCCTTGCCCCATTCGGTGTTCTGAAGCACATAGCGGGTGATGTCGTGAATGCGCTGGACGTGGTCTCCGGATTCCTCGCTTCGAAACTCAATGGCGGTAGACAGCGCCTCGATCATACCCTGGTTGAGCCGGATGATCTGGTTGGCCTTATTGATCAGCTCGGCCTGCTGCTTCATCACCTGGGTGGACAGGCTCCTCCTGGCGCGAAACAGCTCTACCAATGAATTGACCCGCCGGAGCACAACATAGGGGACCACGGGCTTGCTGATCACATCCATCACGCCCATTTGGTATGCCTCCCGCATCACGGCGTCGGTCGTTTCAGCCGTAATCAGGAACACCGGAATTTCATCCAGCAATCCGGCCGCTTTAAGATGGCGCAGGGTCTCCAGCCCATCCATTTCCGGCATCAGGACATCCAGCAAAATGGCACAAAGGCGCTTCCTGTTTTTCTGAATGGCCCGCAGGCCTGCCTTGCCGTTTTCCGCTTCTTCGATTGCATAATTACCCGAAAACAGATGGCCCAGTATTCCCCGGTTGATCTCGTCGTCATCGATGATCAGGATGGTGTTAGCCTCGGACAGAGCATTGCTGAATGCCATAGGCTGCTCTGTTATGCTGAAGCCTTCCAGCCCCTCTTCCGGTGCGTTTTTCCCTGCGGAGGGGGAGATGCCCGTCATTCCTTCGGAGCATTCCGTCCGGCAGGAAAGATTCGGGGGGCAGCCCTTTTTGGATGGATCGGCTGATAAATTCTGCTTCATGCTGCCCATATCGGTTGAGTCCTTTCGATAGCTTATTGTTGTTTGATTTGTAAAATTTTTTACATTATGCATATATTATAAATAAAATAAATCCTATATTTCAATATTCGATTTGACGATTTTTAAGGATGCTCCGCCGCAGATGCTATCAATTTTGCAGCATGCCGGATTGCGGATAATGCGGGAAATACAGATTGGATATGCTTTCCGGATGCAAGAGAAATACCCTCCGTCCGGGCGAGGCGCGGTCATCCGGTTGAAAGCAGAAAAAACAGACGCAGAACAAATTGTTCTGCGTCTGTTTCCGCACTCTTGAACGTTGAGCCGGTTAGGCTCTGCCCGCACGAAAACGCTGCTTTATTCCAACGTCACCACGCGCTTTTGCGTGTAGGATTCCAGGGCTGCCGTGAGCACGCGGTGGCTCCGGTGCGCCTCGGCCGGGGTGAAGCAGCCGAAGGAGCAGGGCAGGCCGCGCAGCTCGCTGACGAACGCCGCGAACATTTGCAGCAGGGAATCGGAAAAGCCGAATTCAAAAATAGAGCCGGTGATAACGGGATACAGCGTTTTCTGGCCGATGACCAGCCGCGCCCATGCCTGTTCACGGCCAACGGCCTGTGTGTAATGGATGGCGTTGGGATCGTCGGTGGTGAACCGGGCCGACAGGTTGAGACCGTAAATTTCATATTCCACGGTATTGGTGCAGCCGGGGGCCATACGCTTCATTTCAAGCTGCATGGGGAACGTGTCCCCCGCTGTGTTTTGCGTTTCGCACATCAGGATGGCGTTGTCCCAGGTTTCACAGGGAACGGGCACGCCGTTTTCGTCCGGCCGTGTTTTGGCGATATTGGCAAGCTGCGCGCTGACGGTGCGGGGCGAAAAACCAAGCCGGAAGGGCAGGTGCTGCGTGTGGATGCCCAGGTCTCCCATACAGCCGTATTCTCCGTTGGCTGCACGCATGCGCTTCCAGTTGATGGGTTTTGAAAGGTCCATGTCGGAGGAATGCTTGATGGCGAAGCGTGCCTCGATGATCTGCCCGAACGCGCCCTCGCGGTACCATTTCACCATCTGCTGTACGGCGGGATAGAATGGAAATTCGCTGGCGCACCGCACAAATACCTCGGGGTGACCGGCCATGGCGGCTTCCACCTCCTCGCAGGCCGCAAGGTCCATGCCGAAGGGTTTTTCCCCGATGAGGTGTTTTCCCGCGCGGATGACGTCGCCGTACACCTGTGCGTGCAGGTGGTGGGGCACCGCGCAGTATACGGCCTCCACCTCGGGGTTGGCCAGCAGCTCGTGGTAATCGCTGTAAAAGTATTTTGTGTCCGGCACCCGGCGGAACCAGTCGAGATTTTTGGGCGAGAGGTCGCACGCGGCAACAATGACAGGGCGGGGCAGCTCGCATGCCAGATGCAGCCAGCGCATGGAGACGCTGGCGAATTCGCGGCCCATCAGGCCGCAGCCGATCACACCGAAGCGCACGGGTTCCATATTCATAGGGCCGCTCCCTTCTGCGCGGCTGTCTCGGCCAGCGCGCTGTCAAACAGGGCGACGAGCCTTCCGGCCATCGTATCTGTGGTAATGAGCGGCAGCTTTGTGAGAGCTACCGGCGGACAATTGGGCTTATAGGTCTGTGCACTGATGTCCACGCAGCGGTCCCGGTTCATGCGGGTGCAGAAATCCACCGCGTCATCCACGCTGTCGAAGCACAGTGCCGTCATGTGGGCGTCGCCTTCCACGCCTGTGCATACCTGCGGGTATTTTTGCGCCAGTGCGCGCACCTGTTCGTGGTAATACCGGCCCGCGGCTTCGATGTGCGCGCCGTTGGCCCCGATGAATTCCATTGTCACAAGATAAGCCAGGCTGGCCAGTTCTTCCTGTCCGTTGGTCACAAGCGCGCCGAACTGGCTCAGGCTGTCGAAAGCGGCGCTCGTCAGAATCTTGCTGGCGGGGTAAACGCCCCCGGGGAAGCCCTTGCCTACGGAGACAAAGTCCGGCGTAAGGCCGTATTTGCGGAACAGGAACAGTCCGTCATACCATGCACAGGACTGGATCTCGTCGCACAGTACGGGCGTGTCGGTGGCGCGGCACACTTTGTACGCTGCCTGCAGATATTCCTCGGAAAGGCGGATGCCGCCGTAATTCATGAGGACGATCTCGTGACAGAAGCCCGCCGTTTTGTATTTGCCCTCGTTCCAGCGGCGTATGGTTTCGGCAAAGGCGCCGGAGTCGTTGATGGGGACGGACACCACCTTGTACAGCTCGTTTTTCTGCGCGGCTGTGTAGAAGTCCGGCCACAGGCCGCGCAGCGTCTGCGCCAGCACCGTAGTGCCGTGATAGTTTCCGGTCACGCCGCCGGCATTGTCCGCCATGACAACGAACACGGGTACGCGGCCTGCATACTGTGCGGGCGCGCCGTCGATGGTGTAAAAGCGGGAGAGCATCATTTTGAGCGCGGCCTCCACGGCCAGGGAGCCGGTCTCCAGATTGATGACGGTATTCAGCACGCCCGGCTCCTTTTGGGCCAGAATGCGGTCCAGCGCCGGGTCTGTGGGCTGGAGGCCGTTGGCGGCGGCGATGAGGCGGCGTTCCAGCGTGCGGGTGATAAAGCCGCGGGTGTTGTTGTGCGTAGCATTGGGAATGCCGAGACGCTTGGCGTTTTCAATAAGCGAATAGCCTGGAAAGTCGTGTCCCAGGGGAATCTGGTAATGCTCGCTTTTGCCCGCGAAATACAGGCGGCCGTCCTCGCCGATGCGGAATGCGCCCAGCCCGCCCAGCGGAGCTGCAAAGCTGTGCTGGGCGGCGCGGTATGAATGGGTGGGCGCGCCGTCCTCGGTGTCCGCGAAAGCGGGCGCAAGGGAGTGGCCGATGTCGCCCATCAGCTCCTCCTGGCGGCGGGCGAAAGCCTCGGGATAAAAATCGACCTTCTCATCGGCCACGGCGCGCAGAGCTTCGGGGCTTTCGCCGGTGAGCGCCGCGCGCGCGCGGCACACGGCCGCGGTGTATTCCGCGCCAAGCAGGTCGGTAAGGGAACGCCGGATGTTCTGGATCATATCAATTCTCCTTTTCTGCCATTGCGGCGTATTGTTTATACTTCGACGAACTCAATGCCCAGCAGGCGGCACAGCAGACGGACGCGCGCAGCATAGTCGCCGGGGACGATGATCTCATGGTGAGTGCCTCCCTGCTCCAGCCATGCCTTGATGCAGGCGCGTACGCCGGATGCGGGCCGGAAGAACATATACGGCATGTCGATCTTGCGCAGGCTGCATTCGTCCAGTATCTCGCCCGGGGCATATACGAGGCGGAAGCGTTCGCCGCCCACATGCACCAGGCTCATCACGCCTGCGGGGCCGGGCTCCGGCGTGAAGATGGGTGTGGGCGGGTTGGAAAGGCCGCCTTCATTGAATACACGGTCCATCAGGAAAGGCTTTTTGTCCCTGCGGCACATGGCCCAGTTGCCCTCGCCCGCGTGGCACAGCAGGATGGCCTCCCGCGCAAAATCCATCATATACATCTCGCTGAAACCGGCTTGCCCGCACAGGCGCAGCATAGCCGCCATGAGCATGGCGGCGGTGGCGTCGCCCTCGGCTGCGTAGCCGTAGCCGTCGGCCATCAGGCTGGAGGCGGCCAGGAAGGGAAGATGCTCGAACCGTCCGTCTGCGCCGAATTCCTCGAAGTGAACGGTATACCCCGCATATCCGTTTTCCTCCAGATAACGCTTGAGGCCCAGATACATGCGCACGGATTCCGCATGGCGTTCGGGCGGCAGCCTGGGGTCGATCTCAAAAACAGTGCGCTCGTACGCCACGCGCGCGGAGATATCCTCCGGCGTGACCCCGGCGCAGGCGCGCTGCACGGCGCCGATGGAATCGTACACGAATTCCGGCCCCAGCTTGCGGTAAACGGCCATATCGTCGGTGATGACGTCGCCCATGCCGGCCAGCTTTCCGATGATTCCGATCTTCATCCGCCGCAGCGCGCATGCCGTGTGCGCCGCCGCGCCGAAATCCGCTGCAAAGGCTGCAAGCTCGCCGTTTTTGCGGCTGCCCGCGAAGAACGCGCAGGAGATGCCGGCCCGCATCAGGCAGTTGGCGTTGTCCTGTGAGCCGTGGATGCCCTGATTCACTGTGAGCTCCCATTCCTCGAAATCGCCGCCCACGGTCTCGTCCGGCTGCACCAGTGCCAGCGCCAACGGAAGCGTATTGCGCTGCATGGCGTGTACCAGGTACTGCCCCTGAGAATAGCTGAGCATCAGGATGAGGATGCCATCCAGTCCCTCGGCGTTGTATTGTGCGGTGAGGGCTTCTATGGCCTCCCGGCTGGCGGCGATCCGCGGAAAGACAAAATCGGCTGTGCCGGAGAGTGAGGCGATGACCTCCTCGACATATTTGTGCTGGCTGGCCATGATGCCCGGAAACAAAGGCTCGTAGCCCTCCAGCATCAGCGCCAGGATACCCAGACGCGGCTTGTGTTGTAACTCCATATCCTTTTCCTCCTTTTTTGACAATGGGAAGGTTTTTCGTGCGGCAAACGCCGTAAATCCATGGACGCGGTGCGGTTTATGCGCGGGCAGCCCCTTTAAAACGCGTTGTACAGCGGTTTGACGGCGGCATAAAGCTTTTTGTACAGGCTGTATGCCGTGTCATAAACGGGCGTGCGGGCGTTGTCCGGAAGATAGACGGCGCTTTCGCCGCAGCGGGGGAAAACGCCGGGGGCGATGAGCCCGCTGCCCCACCCGGCCAAAAGGGCTGCGCCCATGGCGGTGGCCTCGCTGCACGCGGGCACGCGGAACGTGCGGCCGCAGGCGTCGGCTTTGATCTGCTGCCACACAGCGCTGCGTGCGCCGCCGCCCAGCGAGTACACGGCGTCGGCGGGACAACCCAGAGCGTCCAGCATGCCGAAAAAGTCCCGCAGCAGAAACGCGACGGATTCCATCACGCTGCGGGCGAAATGGGCCCGCGTGGTGGAAAGCCGCGCGCCGAAGAATACGGCGCGGGCTTCGGGGCAGGCGTCGGGGTCCACGCTGCCGGATAAAAACGGCAGGAACGCCAGCCCGTCGCACCCGCAGGGGACGCTTTGCACCAGCGCGTCCAGCGCCGCATATCCCGCTGCTCCTGCGGGAAGGTCGCGGCAGAATTCGTCCCGGAACCAGCGCAGCGCCATGCCCGCCGTGTTGCCGATGGGCAGGTACAGGTACTTGCCCGGCAATGCGTGGCGGTAGACGGTTACGTGGTGCCCGCTGCGAAACATGGGAGCGTCCGTGCAGGCGGCCATTACCAGCGCGGTACCCGTGGTTTCGGTGACGGTGCCCGGGCGCGTGCAGCCGGCGGCAAGCGCGGCAGCGGTCTGGTCCATTGCGCCCGCAACGACGGGGATGTCCGGCGGCAGGCCCAGCTCGGTGGCAGGGCCGGGCAGCAGAGAGCCTGCGGGCGCGCCGCATTCCAGCAGCTCGGGTAGCAGTTCCGCAGACGCGCCGGCGGCGGCAAGGCCGCTGTGCCACAACCCGTCGCTGTGCAGGTCGAACCAGCCGGTGGAGGTCTGCAGGGATTTTTCACTTACGAACCGGCCGGTCAGCCAATGGAGCAGATAGTCCTCCAGCAGCAGAAGCTTATGCGCGCGGGCAAAGGTATCCGGTTCGTGTTTGCGCAGCCAAAGCAGCTTTGCCAGCGGAAGCGCGCCGGTGACCTCCGGCAGGCCGGTGGTTTTGTAAAATGTCTCGCTGTCCAGCACACTGCGCAAAGCCTGGGCCTCATTTTCCGCGCGGCTGTCCAGCCACACCAGAAAGGGGCGCAGCGGCTCGCCCGAACGGTCCGCGAGCGTGAGCGTTTCGCCCTGTGTGGTGACGCTTACGGCTGCGGGAATACAGCCGGGCGCCTGGGACAGCGCGTCGGCAAGCCCGGCCCGCGCGGCGGCTGTGTACTGCGCTGCGTCGGCCTCCACGCGTTCGCCCTGTGCGCGCAGGGCATATTCCTGCACGCTGCACGCCAGAAGTTCCAGCGAGGGGGAGAAAAGGCACGCTTTTACGGCGGTGGTGCCCACGTCCAGCACCGCGATGCAGCGGCCGGCGGCTTCGCGTGCCTGTATCTGTGCGCCGCCCATCTCTTACGCCTTTCCGTCGCTGCCGAATACGCGCATATGATGCATCGTTTCGTGCTTGACGGCCTCGGTGATGAACGGCATCAGCTCAAATGCGCCAACGGATTCCGTGAAATGGGTGTGAGCGGCACGGGCGGCTGTCAGATTATTGTGAGTGAAAATGTTGATTTTGGAGATGCCTCCCGCAACACAGGCGCGGAAATCGTCGTCCGAAAGCCCGCTGCCCCCATGCAGCACCAGCGGCGTTGAGCATGCTCCCGCAATACTGGCGAGGCAGTCCAGATTAAGCACGGGCTTTTCCGCGTATACGCCGTGGGCCGTACCGATGGCAACAGCCAGCGCGTCGCAGCCGCTTTCGGCGGCAAAGCGCAGCGCGTCCTGCGGCTGGGTATAAATGGTTTTGGCGACGGCTTCTTCGGCGGAGCCGTTGGAACCGACATGGCCGATCTCTGCTTCCAGTGAGCAGCCCGCGGCGTGCGCCTTGGCGGTCATTTCACGGGTGCGGCGCACATTTTCTTCAAAGGGCAGCATACTACAATCGTACATAACGGAGGAAAAGCCCAGGCGGATGGCTTCTTCCACCAGCTCCGGCGTGAAGCCGTGGTCAAAGTGAAGCGCAACGGGCACACCGGCGCGGCGGGCCATGCCCAGCATCATGTCGGCGTATTCCGCAAGCGAAGCACCGGGCAAAAGGCTTTCGGCGGGCCCGATGATGACGGGGGAGTGCAATTCCTCCGCTGCCGCAAGGATGCCTTTCGTCATTTCCAGTGTGACGCAGTTGAACAGCCCAACGGCATAGTGCTTTTCACGGGTGTCCGCGAGAATGGTTTTCAAATCGACTAACATAGCAGTCGTCCTCCTTTTTTAACAATGGGAAACTGAACCGGATGCCAGCCGCCTCGAATCTCCCTGCGCGGCCGGTATAGCAAAGTGCTTTTGACAATGGGAAGCCTGGCCGGGTGCCAGCCGCCGTGAATCCCCCGGCGCGGCCGGTATAGCAAAGTGTTTTTGGACAATGAAGAACCCGGCCCGATGCCGTCCGTGGCTCTCCCTGCGCGGCAGGCGTGCCGGCCCGGGCGGGATGCCGGTGAAAAAGCTTTCCTGTGCGGAGCTTTTGCAGGTGAAAGGGGATGGATATTTGCGCGGTCCGCGTCAATACTCGATGGAAAGGAAGCGCCCCTCTGTGTCCGCCTGCCGGGCGGCGAGGCAGCTTGCGGCGCTCACAAGCCCGGCCGAAAGGTCGGACCGCGCCTCTCCGCCGTCCAGCACGCGCAGAAAATCCAGCGCCAGCATCTCATCTCCGCCGAAATGCATGCCTGCGGGAAAGTTGAATTTGTGGGTGACTGTCTGGGGGGATAAGTAACGGTCCACACGGATCTCGGCGGTGTAAAAATCAAATTCCGCGCTGCCCTCGGTACCGATAAGCCGTGCGCCGCGCCGCCCGGCGCTCTTTTTTACAACAAAATTCTGGTTGTAGCTAATCAGCATGCCGCTTTCCGTTGTGAAAATGACGCTGGCGCCGTCCTCGTTGCCGGTGTCTGAGGCAAAGCAGCAGGCGTCGCCCTGGACATCTTCCTTCAAAATGTTTTTTACCACGTAGCTGCTTTCGGGGCAGGTGCGGTAATCTGGGCAATCCGGACAGTGCAGGCCTGCCGGACGGTCCCCTTTGAAATGCAGCTTGGCGGTCTTAGCGCACACGGAAACGGGGCGCTCGCCTGTGAGAAAGTGGATGTAGTCGATATCATGGGTGGCCTTTTGCAGGAACAGGCCGCCGGTCTCGGCCGGGTCGCGGTACCAGCTGTGATAATAAACGCTGCCGTAGGGGACATTGTTGACGGCCTGCACCATCGTAAGCCTGCCCAGCACGCCGCTGTCCACAATGCGCTTCATCTCCAATGTGATGGAGGAAAGGCGCAGCGGGAATGAAACGACCACTCGCCTCTCCTTGCCTGCGGCCGCGCGGCGCAGCTGCTCATACTGGGGGCGTGTGATGCACACGGGCTTTTCCAAAAACAGGGGCAATCCCATATCCAGCACCCGGCAGGCGTAGGGGGTGTGCAGCGAGCAGCGTGTGCCGATGAACACCCCGTCCAGCGCTTCCCCGGCAAGCAGCTCGTCCGCGTCTGCATACCAGCGGGTATGGGCGAAATAAGGGTCGCCTGCCAGACCGGGGGCGATCTCGGCATGGCGCGGGTCTGCTACGGCGGCTACGGTGATGTCTGCCTCCAGCGAACGGAAGGATTTCATCATTGTTTCCGAGCGCAGACCGTATCCGATGAACCCGATGCGTTTCATAATTCCATTCCTCCATTTTTTTGTGCGGGGCCGCCTTTCTTTATATTACATATAAAAGGCGGGCAAATGGCTTTGCAGTGCGCCTGCGCCGCTTTTTATACGCTTGTTGTGCTAATAATTATTTGATTATTAGCAAAATTTAAGAGAAAATATTGTAGATTTTTACTAAAGAAAGGCCCTACTTTTTGAAAGGTGATTTGCTTGACAACCCCGATAAATGCTGATATAGTTTAATTGAAATCAAGGATTGCAAGGTTATTGTGCCACAGGTGACATCTAAAAGTCAAGTAGGTGAAAGCAAATAACCTTGCACAGAAAAGACAAAATTATTAAAAATTTATTACTAATAATTTTGAATCATCCGGGAGGTTTTCAAATGTCCGAGGAATCAAGGGCCATGCGGGCCCCCAATGCGCTGCGGCGCCCAAACAAATTTGTTGCGTATATGCGCAAATACTGGTTTGTTTACATGCTGGTGCTTCCGGGGCTTGTCTTCATGCTTGTGTTCGATTACGGGCCCATGTACGGTATTCTGCTTGCATTCAAGGATTATTCCCCCCGTCTGGGCGTGTGGGGCAGCCCGTGGGCGGGCCTGTCTCATTTCCGGGAAATGCTGGTAGACCCAAACTTCATCCGCGCGTTTAAAAACACGGTACTCATCAATCTGTATAATCTGGCGTTCGGCTTTACATTCAATGTGTTTCTGGCGCTGATGATCAACGAGCTGAAGATCAAGAAGGTTAAACCCGTGGTGCAGACCTGTGTGTATCTGCCGTACTTCCTCTCATGGGTCATCTTTGCCGGCCTGGTGCAGGTGTTTCTGGAATATCCGTCCTCGGCCGATATCGGCGGCGTGGTGAACCAGGTCATCGCTGCATTGGGCGGCCAGCCGGTGGACTTTTTGAAGAACCCGGCCATGTTCCGCACCATCCTTGTCATCACGAACATCATCAAAACGGCGGGCTATTCCACCATCGTGTATCTGGCGGCGATCTCGGGCATCGACCCTGCTTTGTACGAAAGTGCCGCCATCGACGGCGCCAACCGTAAGGATATGCTGCTGCACATCACCATTCCGCGCATCCTTCCCAGCGTGATGATCATGCTGATCCTGCAATTGGCGAGCCTGTTCATCTCCAACTTTGACCAGGTATACAACCTGTACAACAACTATGTGCTCAGCACCGGCGACGTGCTTTCCACATATATCTACCGCATCAGCCTGGGCGGCTCCGGCACGAATTTCGAGCTTTCCACAGCCATGAACCTTGTGCTCAATACCATGGGCCTTATCGTGGTGCTGGGTGCGAACAAATTTGTGGAAAAGCTGGATGTCCAGGGCATATTCTAAGCCGGAAGGAGGGCCTTATCGATGCGTTCAAACAACAGCTTGCGCAGAAACGGCAAATATCGCCGCAGCATGCGCCAGATACTGGGATTTAACTTCTACGATGTATTCGTATTTCTTTTCTGCATCGTCTTTGCGCTGGTATGCGTGTATCCGATGTGGTATGTTCTGGTGGCGTCCGTCACGCCGTATGAGGAGTATATCAAGGGCGGGCTGATGCTGTGGCCCACCGGCGGTGTGGACCTGCAGTATTACAAAGCGATCTTCAGTACCAAAAGCTTTACCAACAGCATGTGGATCTCGGTGAGCAAGACGGTCATCGCCACTGCGCTCAGCGTGCTCGTCACAGCCAGCATGGCTTACGGCGTCAGCAAGGTGCACGTAAAGGGCATGAAGGTCATCAACGCGCTGGTTGTGTTCAACCTGTTCTTTACGGGCGGCCTGATCCCGCAGTATATCCTCTATCAGAATCTGGGGCTTCTGCGCAATTACTGGGTCATGGTCATTCCCGGTGCGCTGAATATCACGTATTTCATCATCATGCGCAACTATTATTCGTATTCTGTGCCAAAGTCTTTGGAGGAAGCGGCACTGCTGGACGGCTGTACGGATATCGGCGTGTTCTTCCGCATCGTCATCCCTGTGAGCCGCAGCATGCTGGCGGCCATTGCGCTGTTCATCGCAGTCATCAACTGGAACGATTATTACAACTACATGATGTTCATTTCCAATAAGACGAACCTTCAGCCTTTCGCCTGGATTCTGCGCCGCATGCTGGTGGACCAGACCATGATGAACCAGGTGCGCAACGGGGCCGTGGGCATGGGCCTGCAGCTTCCGCCGCCCATGGCGCTGCGCATGGCGACCATTATCTGCGCCATGGTGCCCATCATGTGCGTGTATCCGTTCCTGCAGAAATATTTTACCAGCGGCATCACGCTGGGAGCCGTTAAGGAATGATGTTATTGCCCCACGCTGCGGGGTAGAACATATAGAACCATAATCAACAAGGAGGATTAACCATGAAAAAGCATTTACACGTTTTGGCACTGCTTCTGGTGGCCGTGATGCTTGTGTCCGCGCTGGCGGGCTGCGGCGGCTCAGGCAGTTCCACCCCCGCGAGCGGGTCTGGCTCGACCTCGGCGGGCGAGCCTGCCGACGCTAACCCCAACGCCGGCCGCGAGACGGTCAACATCCGTTTCGCTCAGTTCGGCAACAGCGTCGACGACGTGGACGGCATGGAGAACGACCCTATTAAAAAAGCGATTGAAGAAGCCGTGAACGTCACGCTGGAGTACGATACCGGCACGGACGGATTTGACGAGCGCATGCAGACCGAGCTGTTCACGGGCGGCGCCGCCGACCTGTTCCCCACCTGGGGCGAGAGCGAGAAGATCAGCAAATGGGCTGAAGAGGACCTCGTCGTCAATATCGCCGAGATCGTCAATGCTGAGCCCGACCGCTACCCCACGCTGTACAAAATCATCAACAGCGACGAGTACAAGGCTTACAACAAGCTGTACACAGGCGATGAGAACGCCGCCTATGCCATTTATTCCGTGGCCGCGTTTGCGGACCCCAGCTTTGCCGGTGTGCCCGTGTACAATACTGCGATTCTGAACGAAGTGAACGAGGGAAAAACGCCCGCTACCGTGGAGGAATTCATTGATTTCACCAAGGCGTGCGGCGCGGCCGGTTATGTTGGCTGGTGGCCCCGCAACGACAAACTGACCAACTGGCAGCAGATCGACAAGACTCTGGCTGCCCCGCAGGGCACGAGCATTCTGCCTCCGACGGGCGACGTCTGGAGCGGGTTTGTGCCCAGCGGCGAAATCGGTACCGACAGCGAGAAATGGACGCTGGCCACTGTCAGCGATGAAGCAAAGGAAGTTGTGAAACAGCTTGCCGAAATGTATGCGGCGGGCGGCCTGGATTCCGGCATCGGCGTCAAGGGCGATTTCGATGACGCATACTCTGATTTCGGCGCGGGCAAGATCGCTTCTGCGGACTTCGGCTTTGGTTATCCGGGCCAGTTCCGCGACTTTTATAAAACAGCCTGGGTCGCTGCCAATGACGGCGCGCAGATGAGCGACCTGACGCTGGGCACGTCTCTCACGTCCGACGGAAATTATGGTAAAACATATACCACAGGCACGTGGATCGGTGCGCATTACTTCATTCCCACTACCTGCGAAAACCCTGACCGCGTGCTCGACCTGGTGGAGTATCTGGCAAGCACAGAGGGACAGGACCTGCTGCACAACACCACAAATTACGAGTTCCGCAACGATCAGGGCTCTGATTTCTGGCAGCCCATCAACAAAGCCTACGGTTATGACGACAACCGCTGCAAATATGTCTGGTTCAGCTACCTGCTCAGCGGCACGGAATATGAAGTGAACTTTGCGGACAACGATTGGTGGACGGCCGTGTCCCACCCCATCGACAACAGCAACGAGTGGGCCACTGAAGAGGACGCCGCGCTTGTGGATTATGCCAAGGGGATCGTCTCCGGCTTCGTGGACGAAGCCGTGGAGTATCTGCCGGCGTACTACAATCTGATCAGCCTGCCCTCTGAGGCCGCAGATATCCGCACGAAGCTGCAGGATATCTCCAACCAGTATCTGACGCAGATGATCGGCGGCCAGATGGACGTCGAGACGGCATGGCCGAATTATGTGGCCGAGTATGAGGCTGCCGGTGCAGCCGAACTGGAAACGATGGTCAACGAGGCCATTGCCACAGCCCGCGCCGCCGCGTAAACTTTATTCGGCACTGCCCGCAGCAGCCGCGCCCCTTTGGGGCGCGGCACCATGCCCGGAGCCCCGGCATGACGGGATTCCGGGCCAAACAGAAAAATATGCGCCGCGCGGCGCGCGGCGCAGAACAAAACGATTCAGGAGGGTATGAATATGCCACAGGCAAAGCTGTCCGATCCTTCCGGCCGCGGCAAGGCCGAGGGGTTTAAGGTGATTTTTCCCATGATGCAGCACCCGTACACAGAGGCCGAGATCCAGGCCGTTGTAGATGTGATGCGCAATGCGGAGGGCCAGACGCAGGGCAAATATCTTGAAAAGTTCGAGAAGGACTTCGCCGCATTCGTGGGTGCGAAGTATGCCTTCGGCGTAAACAACTGCACCAACGCGCTGAAGCTGGCGGCTATCTTCTGCCACATCCAGCCCGGCGACGAGGTCATCGTGCCCGCGTATACTTACTGTGCGTCGGCCATTCCCTTCGGCGATCTTGGCGCACATATCGTCTGGGCAGACATCAATAAGGATACCTGGACCATCGACCCCGATGATTTCGAGCGCAAGATCACGCCCAGGACCAAGGCTGTGGTGGCCGTTCACCTGCTGGGCATCCCCTGCGACATGAAGCGCATCGTGGCCATCGCCCGGCGTCACGGGATCAAGGTGGTGGAGGACTGCGCACAGGCGTTGGACTGCCGCATCGACGGCCAGCATGTGGGGACCTTCGGAGATTTTGGCTGCTTCAGCTTCCATGCGGCCAAGACGATGACGACTTTGGGCGAGGGCGGCATGTTTGTGTGCAGCGACGACCAGGTGGCTCACAACGTGCCGGGCATCCGCCACAACGGCCTGTGCGCGTTCCAGGGGGAACGTGAGCGCTACTGGGTTCCCGCCATGAGCAACGTGGACGAATTCCTGGAGGACCGCTGGCCGCAGAACTTCTGCCTGGGCGAAGCGCAATGTGCGCTTGGCTCCGAGCAGCTCAAGAGCGTGATCGCCAATAACGAGATCCTCATCGAACAGGACCGCAAGATCCGCGAATGGCTCAAGGATGTGCCGGAGATCACTTTCCCGGGCATCGTTGAGGGAGGGCGCTATGTCGTCCACCAGTACATCATGCACTACGACGGAAGCAAATACGGAAAAAACCGCAACGACCTGTTGGACCTGCTGACACAGAAATACGGCGTGCGCGCCATCGTGCAGTATTATCCGCTGTACCGCTACCCGCTGTTCCAGAAAAAGGGCTGCGGCGCGTACGACTGCCCGGTGCTGGACGCCTGGTGGGACAACAGCTTCTCGTTCCCGTGGTGGTGCGGTATCGACGACGAGAGCATGCGCATCATGTGCGAAGGCCTCATCCATGCGGTGAAGGACCTGCGCGGTTGAGCGCGGGCAAAAACGGAACGGTACCCTGACAAGCGAAAATGAACAGGGAAACGGCCGAAAAGGCAGCGGGCCCGATGGCGTCCTCGGCGGAGCATCGGACGCCGGCCTTTTCGGTTTCGTTTTGCCATTACGGCGGAGAGGATAAAGAATATGGCATTCGACAAGACACGTTTCGGGGGCGTGGTGGCTCCCATCGTGAACCCCTGCGGTGAGGACGACAGCCTGGACCGCGGCGCACTGGAGGCAAACCTCACCCGGCTGCTGGCAACGGATGTTGCAGGGCTGTACATCAACGGCGGCACGGGAGACGCGGCCAATCTGACGCAGGACGAGCGGCTGGAAACGGCGGCGCTTCTGGTGCCGCGCCTGCTTGCCGCGGGCAAGCTGGCCATTGTGCATGTAGGCCAGACAAACCAGCGCCAGGCCGTGGAGCTGGCGCGGCAGGCCGCTGCGCTGGGCGCGCATGCGGTGGCGAGCATCCCCCCGAAAAAACCGTGGCCGCAGATCGTGGAATATTACAAGGCGCTGGCCGCTGCCGGTGCGCCGGTGATCGTGTATTATATCCCCGGCGTCACAGGCATGACGGCAGGCATGCCGGAGCTGCGCATGCTGCTGGACATCCCGGGCGTGGCGGGCATCAAAATGAGCGACTGGAATATTTTCCTTCTGCGCAGTGTGGTGCTGGAATATCCGGAAAAAGTGGTGTATTCTGGATTTGACGAGATGCTGGTGCCCGGCCTTTTGTACGGCGCGGACGGATGCATCGGCACCTGGGCGAATCTGCTGCCCGATTTATATGCAAAGGTATACGCGCGCGTGCGCGCGGGCGGGACGGACGCCGTGAAGCCGGTGATGGATGAGTTCACCGCATTTCTGGCCGTGGGCTGGAACTACGGCATTATCGATACATTTGAAGAGCTGATGCGGGCCAGGGGCTATGCCGGGCGGTGCTTCCGCAGGCCCAGCGCATGGGAGCCGGGCAAGGTGGAGCCGGCCGTATTGGCCGACCTGCTGGTGCGGCTGCAAAGGCTGGAGGATATGGCGGCGGCGTTATGAGCCGCGGAAAGGAGCGACCCTATGCAGTATACGAAGATTCCCGGCACAGACATGCAGGCAAGCAGGATATGCCTGGGCACCATGACCTTCGGCAGCCCGGTGGCCGGACCTGACGCGGTGCGGCTGGTGCGGTACGCGTTGGAGGAGCATGGCGTCAATTTCATCGATACGGCCAATATGTACGAGGGCTACAACCGTTATGCGGGCAGCGCAGGCGGCGTGGCGGAGGAGATCGTGGGCGAGGCCGTGGCGCACCGCCGCGGGGATTATATCCTGGCCACAAAGGTGGGCATGAAGGTGGGGGAGGCCCCCGAGGACGAAAATACCAGCCCCGAGGCCATCCGCATTCAGCTGCGCCGCAGCCTAGCGCGTATGCGCACAGACTATGTGGATGTTTATTACCTGCACCGGTACGACCCTGATACGGAGCCGCATGCCGTCGCCCGCACAATGGGGGAAGAGCTGCGCGCGGGCACCATACGCGCCTGGGGCGTCAGCAATTACACAGCGGCTCAGCTGGCCGCGCTGCTGGCGGCGGCGGCGGACGAGGGCGTTCCGGCTCCGGCTTTGTGCCAGCCTGCCCTGAGTATGCTGAATATCGGCGCGCTGGAGGAGCTGCTGCCGCTGTGTGAAAAAGAGGGCGTGGGCGTGGTGCCGTACCAGCTCCTGCAGGGCGGGATGCTGACGGGCAAATACCGCCGGGGACAGGAAGCGCCCGCGGGCAGCCGCCTGGCGGAAAAGCCGGAGTGGATGAAGCCTTTCACCGACGAAACCTATGATGTGATAGAGCGCTGCGCGGCCGAAGCTGCGGCAGAGGGTGTGACGATGACACAGCACGCGCTGCGCTGGGCGCTGGCACAGCCCGGCGTGGTGAGCGCTCTGGTGGGCGTCAAGCGTGAAGAACAGATCGACGAGGCGGCGTGCGCGGTGCGGTGACGCCGGCCCCGAAAAACATGCGGCGCGCACAGGCGCGCAAAAGGAGAGTGTGAGAGATGGCGTGTTTGAACGACAGCATCCCCTGGCGCGGGGACTTTGAGCAAAAGCTCGTTTATGCGCCGGAAAAACGGCCCGGGTTTGTGGCCTGGGTGACGGCGTTTTCCTACGGAGACGGTTCCATCGGTATTTCGTTCGACGAAACGCTGGAAGCTGAAAATCCGGATTTCATCCCGCCCCGGCTGGAATTTGCCGAGGCGGCGGGCGTGCCGGTTTCTTATTGCTCCGTGGAGGGCGGCAGCGCCCGGCAGCGCTCGTACCGGGTGTATATGCGTTCTGCGGACGGTGTGAATTTTACCGAAACGGGCCGCTGCGGGCGGCGGGAGGGTTCGCTGTGCAACGCGGGCTTTCCCGACGGGCGCATCGTGGGCTTCGACGTGCCGCGCTACAACGATGAGCGCACGGGCTGGAGCGACTGCATCCGCGTGCGGGAGAGCCGGGACGGCGGCAGCACATGGACGGATGTGCGCCGGCTGCTGGAAGGCACTGCGCCCTACCTGTGGCGCGTGCGCTGTCTGCGGGACGGTACGCTCGTGGTGCTGGCCAGCCTGTACGGAACGCCCTGGGGCCCGGGCAAGGAGCGCGCCACACGCAACACCATGCTGCCCGGCGAGACCTACCAGAGCAAGATACAGCCTTTTTTTCTCACCAGCAGGGATGGCCGCGAGTTCAGCGCGCCGAATTACATCCTGCCCGGTATCGGCGCCCATGAATTTGATTTTGTGGAACTGCCCGACGGACGGCTTCTCTTCATCGCGGGAGACGTGCAGGGCACGCCGGTGGGGCGCCAGTTCGTCACGCCCTCTCCGGACGGCTGGCTGAACGGCACGCTGTACCCCATCTGCACGGGCGCGCCCGGGGACCCGGTGCGTGACCCCCAGGGAGGGTATGTGCCCGAGACCATTGCATGGGACGCGCAGCGGGGCTGCATCGTGGGTTACCGGCGCAACAAGTGCTTTTCACTCTCCAACGATTACGGTGAAAATTGGACGCGCGTCGAGCCGGACGTCCCGTTCGATTTTCTCTACCAGCCCTATCTGCTGGCGCTGGACGGCGGGCGGCTTGGCCTGTATGGCCATGTGGGCGGCGACAACGCTTTTGGCGAGAATGACATGACCATCCAGGCGCAGGTGTTTGCACCGGAGTGCGCCCGCGATATGCCGCGCGCCGCGCAGCTCTCGCTGGAGCGGATGCTTGCGCCGGATGGGAGCGGATATATCAATTCGTTCCGCGCGCGCCTGACGGCGGGCGGCCGCCCGCTGGCCGGGCAGGAGGTGGAGTTCCGCTTCAACACCTATTGGAACGAAGACGGCAGTGTAAACACCACGGCGCAGGAGGATGCGCCGGATAAAGAACCGGTACGCACGGACGCGGAAGGCTGGGCCGTTGCTTCGGCAGTGCGCTACAACGGCATCGGAGACATACACCTGGCCTACAATGTGGACGTAGTGTGCCATGGCTCGCAGGATGTGCGCGCCTGCACAGGCCCGATGATGACGATTCTGGCGCTGACGCCCAGGCGTGAGGCTGGCTATCCCTACGACGCTTACTTTGCGGGCGGAACACTGTACCTTGCGCCGCAGTTCCTGCGGGATTTCCCGCAGGCGGAGGAGGCCCTGCACGGGGCGGCGGGCGGCTCCGGCGTTCTGCCGCAAGGCGTGCTGTGTGAAGAAGCTGTGGAACGGCTGCTGGGGTGCGGCGTGCTGCGGCGCGGGCCGGACGGGACGCTAAGGTGGATCCACAGCGTGCATGCGCCGCGCCCGCTGGACGACGTGCGGCCCATGGCGAGCGCGGACTGGTATGTCTGACGGCAGAGCCGGTGACTTGGATAAAAAGAAAAAGAGGGGATACAGGATGGACTATGGCGTGACCATTGCGCGGGGCGCGGCCCCGTGGCAGATCTTTCAGCAGGGGCCGGACGGTACGGCGTGCATTCGGCTGGAGGGAAAATATCATCTGGTGCATCTGTCGCAGGAGCTGCCGCTGCAATTTTCGGCCGTGCCGCATGCGAGAACGACCGTGAAGGCCCGTGTAGCGCTGGAGAGCACAGGGGAATCCGTCGTTCCGTGGACGGAATGTACGGTGCTGGACAGCGAAAACTGGACGATAACCTTTCCGCGGGTACCGGCGGGCGGGCTGTACCGCATTGAGACGTATATGGATTACGAGGGCTGGGACGGCCTCTCCTGCACACGCGGCGATATGGTGCACAATGTGGGCGTGGGCGACGTGTTCGTCATCGCGGGGCAGAGCAATGCGGCGGGCCGCGCAAAAAACCCGGTAGCGGACGACCCTGAGCTGGGCGTGCACGTGCTGCGCACGAGCGCCCGGTGGGAGCTTGCAACGCATCCGCTGGGCGAGACGACGAACGCCCTGCACGTCGGCCATTATGAGAACCACAACCCGGGCCACAGCCCATGGCTGCATTTCGCAAAGCGGCTCAAGCGAGAGCTGGGGTATCCCATCGGCCTTGTTCCATGCGCTTACGGCGGCGCGCCGCTGCGCTGGTGGAACCCGGAGGAAAACGGCGCGCTTTTCACCAATATGCTGGAGATGCTGGCAGATTACGACATCCATCCCAGGGCGGTGCTGTGGTATCAGGGCGAGGCCGAGGGCTACGAGGACAGCGCGCAGACATATCCCGAGCGGTTTGCGGCTTTTGTGCGGCACACACGCGCGGCGCTGGGCCAGCCGGAGCTGCCGTTCCTCACTGTGCAGCTCAACCGCTGCATGGAGGGCCCGAGTGAAAAGCTGGACCGCCAGTGGGGCATGGTGCGTGAGGCGCAGCGCCAGGCGTGGCACACGCTGGAGCATGTGACCGTGGTGCCGGCCGCGGACCTTGCGCTGTATGACTTCATCCACAATGCTTCAGAGGGCAATCTTGTGGTGGGGGAACGGTGTGCCCGCGCCGCGCTGGCCGAATGCTACGGGCGCGATGTGGACTGGATGGCGCCGGAGCCGGAATCCGTGGTTCAGACTGCCCCGGACACGGTGACGGTCCGTTTTTCACGCATCCGCAACTGGCTCAATCCCTTTGGCGTGCCCGCGGCCCTGCTGCCCTTTGAAGCCGAGGACGCGCAGGGCCTTGCCGCCCCGAAAGCGTATGAGACGGGCGCGGACAGCCTGACCATCACTTTTGAACGCCCGCTTGGCGCGGGTGCGCGCCTGCATGGCGCATGGCGCATGAACCCGGGCGCGGCCATCCCAAGCGATTGCATGCGCATGCCCATGCTCTCGTTCTACGGCGTGCCCGTAGAACAGGGCTGACTCTTTTTGCCGCGCGCGGCGCGGCCGCATTTCACAGACAGGAGGGCTGCCGCCCTATGAAAAAAGATCCATTTCAATATATTTTCCGCTTCTGCTGCGACCCCGGCTTCAACGATGCCGAGGAGATTCCGGCGCTGCTGCGCTATGTGGACGAGGCGGATATCGACGACGTGGCCGTATTCGCCAACGTGGAGGAGATCAACACCGGCCATATGAGCTTTGACGAGCAGGACGTGTATCTTGCAATGATGCGCAAAATCAGCGCGCTGCTGGCCGAAAAAGGTGTTACGATGTCTGTTAACCAGTGGCACAGCGTCATGCACGCGGACCTCGGCAAAACGCTGCGGCCGGGGCAGAACTTTCGCCCCATGGTGGATGTGGAGGGAAATGAAGCGAAGCTGTGCGTCTGCCCGCTGTGCGGCGAATGGCAGAAATACATCGCCCGGCTGTACGCGCGCTATGCGGAGCTGGAGCCCTCCATCCTTTGGGTGGAGGACGACTTCCGTCTGCATAACCACGAGCCTCTTGTGTGGGGAGGCTGCTTTTGTGACGAGCATATGAAGCTGTACAGCGCCCGCGCGGGCAAGCCGCTGACGCGGGAAGAATTTCTGGCAGGCGTGCTGCGTCCCGGCGAGCCGCATCCTTATCGGAAGATATGGCTGGATGTGAGCCGTGAGACGATGCTCAGCGCCGCCGGAGCCATCGGACAGGCGGTGCGCGCTGCGTCAAAGCAGGCGAAGGTGGGCCTCATGAGCTCGGCTCCGCACATCCACGCCGCCGAGGGGCGCGACTGGCATGCATTGCTGCACACGCTTGCGGCCGGACGCCCGCCTGTGGACCGTGTGCATCTGCCCGGATATCAGGAAAATTCCCCGTCGAACTATCTGCACGGATTCAATATGGTGTCTATGCTCACCCGTGCAATGCTCCCGTCGGAGACCGAGGTATACCCGGAGCTGGAAAACTTTCCGTTCTCATTGTTTTCGAAATCCCGCCGGTTCACGCGTTTCCAGCTGCTGAGCGCACTGCCGCTGGATCTGGCGGGCATCACCATCGACTTGTATGACCTCAACGGCAACGGCATCGTTTGGGAGGACGGCTATCAGCAGATGCTGCACCGTACAAAGCCCTATCTGAATGCCCTGACCCGCAGCGGTGTGTTCAAAGAGGAGCGCCTGGGGGTGCGCGTACTGTACAGCCCCTGTTCTTCGTACACGCTGCACACGCGGGAAGGCTCTTCCATGGAGGAGCTGTATCCGCAGGAGGCGTTTTTTGCCGGCTTGCTGCCCGCCATGGGCGTGCCCTATGCTTACGCCGGCAGTCCCGAACGGACGGGTCAGATAGTGGCGGCATCCGGCCAGGTGCTGCGCAATTGGGATGCGGGAACGCTGGCGCGGCTGTTCGCTAATAATTTCGTTATTTTGAACGGAGACGCGGCCTGGACATTGTGCGAAATGGGGCTTGGCCGCCTTGCGGGCATTGAGAGCGTGCGCTGGCTGCGCCAAAACGACGGCGGCTACGCCTATGAGCAGGTGACGAACGGCAAGACCTACTGCGGGCGTAAAAACGCACGGGCCTCGGCCATCGTCTCGTGCAGCGACGCGCTGGATGTGACCTATGCGCAGGGCGCACAGGTGAACGAATATACTGCGCTGTACGATTCCTTCCGCCGCCGTACCGCCCACGGCCAGGTGGTGGTGGACGGCCGCGTACTCATCTATCCCTTCGGGAATCTTGAAAGCTCTGTATCCATCCCGCCCATGCTGCTGAACAGCATGCGCCAGGCTGTGCTGCACGACGTGCTGCGCACAGCGGGCGCGCCGTTTCCGCTGGTGTGCGGCGCGCCGTATCTGGAGCCGTACTGCTTTGTACGGGACGGGGGATTGGATGTCTACCTTGTAAACGGCAGCACGGATGATGCCGACGCTGTGGAGCTGGCGTTTTCTGCGGGAACTGCGCCGGAAAGCGCGGAGGTCTGGCGTTCGCACACGGAACAGGCCGCGCCGCAGGCCGCTGTGTGTGAAGCGGCGGGAACAGGCGTCCGGGTGCCGGTAGACGTGCCCAGCATGGAAGCTGTGTTGCTGCGCATGCCCGCACCGGGGGCGGAAGGGGAGACCCCGGCATGAGCAAAAAAATAAGGGCATTTATCGGCTATCTGAAGGTGCTGGTGAACGGCGAGACGCTGGGCGGCGGATTTTACCGTTTTTTGTCGGTGCATGCGTGTTTTCTGGTGTTTTACGGCCTGCCCCATGTATTTATCAATACGATGCTGTTGGGGCAGACGGGCGACGTAAAGGTCGTGGTGATGTATAACGCTACGTTTTTCCTGGGCAGCGCGGCGGCCATGCTGCTGGCGGCAGGGCTTTTGCAGCGCACGGATTCCGGCGTGACGGCGGTGCTGGGTATTTTGGGCTACAATGTGCTGTATCTGCTGCTGATCGTGCTGGGGGACAACGCCTCGCGCTGGCACTTGTGGCTTGGGCTTCTGGCGGGTCTTGCGGACGGCTGCTACTGGCTGAGCTACGGCCATCTGCTGTCGGATTCCACAGACCTTTCCAACCGGGACAGCGGCCTTGCCATTGTGAACATCTGTGCCAACGTCGTCAACCTCACCATCCCGCTGCTGGCGGGTTTCATCATCGACGCAGTGGGCGGTACGCGGGGCTATATGGCGGTGTTCGGGCTGTCGTTTGCCGTGTCCGCCGTCACCTGCGCGCTGGCGCTGCGGCTGCCCAAGCGCCGTATGGCGGGCGCGCATAAGGTGGACTATCCCCGCACGCTGCGCGCCATTGGACGCAACCGGCATCTGCTGTACAGCCTGGCTGCGCAGGGCTGCAAAGGGGTGAGAGAAGGCGCGTTCACGTTCATCCTCAGCATCGTTTTGTACCAGATGGTGAAAAATGAGCTGCTGGTGGGCTTCAATACCTTCCTTTCAGCTGCGGCGGCCATCGCTTCCTACGTCATCGCCAGCCGAATCCTTTCACTGGCGAACCGGGTGCGGTATATGGGTATCGCGGTAGCGGTGCTCACAGGCATTGCAGCACTTTGCATCTTGCATCTCAGCCCGATGACGGTTATTCTATATACAGTGGTCAACTCGTTTTTTGCGGGCTTTCTGGAGAATTCCACATACAGCACTTTTCTGGATATGATGCAGCTGGTGCCCGAGATGGACGACCACCGGCCCGAGCTGCTGGCTGTCAACGATACCGTTCTGGAGCTTGGGCGCTGTGTGGGGCTTTCCATCATCATCGTTATGAACGTATATGTGGGCGAGGATGTGGGCGTGCAGGTGTGGAGCCTGCTTGTACTGACGCTCACCCAGATGGGCACGGTGCTGCTGTGCCGCGGGGCCATGCGCTCCGCGAAGCAGGCCGCGCCGGGGGCTTGAACGCGGGCGCTTTTCCGCATAAACAGAAGCATATTTGCCAAAAACGGAAGAGCCGTTGGCCGCAAAGCACTTTCCGTTGTTGAAAAACTGCGGAAAGAAAACCCTGCCGGCCCGGCAACGCAAAGAAATTCAGGGCGGCTGCTGCCCCAGCAAGCTTCCCATTGTTAAAAAAGGAGAAATATGATGCAGGCAAAGATCGTAGACAGAAAGTGGGTCGTCGAGTGGTTCGACGAGCGCCAGTGCTATCATATGCCCAGCCTGACGCTGGCGGACAACGGCAATCTGCTGGCCGTATGGAACGGCGGCTTTTTGCAGTGGAACGGCGACCCCATGGGCCGCGACGCCAAAGACTGGGTGTCTGTGCTGGAGCCGGGCGCAAAAGAATGGTCGAACCCGGACGCCGTGGGCTGTGACATCCGTTATTGCTGCCATGACCCGGTGTTTCTCAAAAACAAAAAGGGGGAGATCATTCTCCTGTTCGCAAAATTTTTGGACACCGAGGTGAACTTCACCACCTGGTGCAACGGCCGGGACGAGCTGTGGACACGCAAAACGAAGGACGGCGGCCGCACGTGGGAGCCGGCGCAGCCCGCGGGCATCCAGAGCGGCCACGCCTCCAACGACAGCGTCCTGCTGGATGACGGCACCATCGTGTTCGCCTCCACAAGCAGTGAGCTTCCGGATAAATACTTCGGCGCAGTTCGCATCTATCTTTCCCACGACGACGGCGAGACATGGGAAAAAGGCCCCATCCTCTCTGCGGACGACGGCAATCTCATCCGGGAGCCGGCGCTTTGCCTTCGGCCGGACGGCACCATCCGTATGTTCACGCGCACCTGTCCGGGCAGTACGGGCTGGGGCGCGGGCGTGAAATCACTGGTGTCGTATACAGCCGAAAGCCGGGATGGCGGCAAAACCTGGACGCAGCCTGTGCCCACAACCATCCTCAATAACGAATCGAAAATCGATGTCATCAGCTGGGACAAGGACACCATCCTGATGGCCTACAACGACACGCCTGTGGCAGACTGGCACGAGCGCAGCCCTCTGACGCTGGCCTATTCGAAGGATGAGGGAAAAACCTGGAAAAACCTTATCGAACTGGCCGCCGCGCCGGGAAATAAATGCCAGCCCGCCATGTGCAGGGACAGGGACGGCCGTCTGAATGTGGTATATATGAACCGGCATACGGCCATTGAACACCTGGTGCTGGAGATCACGGAGTAAAAACAGAAAGCGCGGCACGCTGTGCCGCGCTTTGTGGGGTTCACGCGGGCCCCGCGCCCGCGGATGCCGCCGGAAAAATTGTGGATTTTGCGGAGGGGAAACGCATGGCACAGGGACAGGCCGCCGCGCCGCCGGGCGCGGCGGAAACGCAGGACGGCGCGCTTTTGGCGTGCATTCTGGACATGGGCGAACTGCTCTTGACCAGCGGCGCCGAGGTGATGCGCGTGGAGGATACCCTCACCCGGTTGTGTATGGTATATGGTTTTGCACAGGCGGACGTTTTTACCATCACGTCCAGCATCGTGCTGACGGTGCGCACACCGGAGGGGCGCGCTCTTACACAAACGCGGCGCATCCGCGCGCGGGATACGGACCTGGGCCGTGTGGAACGGGTGAACGCGCTCTCGCGCAGACTGTGCGCAGGCCCGCTGCCGCTGGAAAAATTCCGGCAGGCGGTGGAGGAGGTACGCAATGCCCCGGCTTACCCGGACGCCGCCCAGTGCGCCATGTACGCCGTTATCTCAGCGGCGTTCTCCGTCTTTTTCGGCGGCACGCTGCGCGACGCTGCGACGGCGGCCGTTTCGGGCATGCTGCTGTTCGGCGCGCTGCGCTTTTGCCAGCGGCTGCGGCTCAACGGTATTTTGCAGAGCATGCTGGCCAGCGCGCTGGCGGCACTGGCCGTCATGCTGATGGTGGGCTTCGGCCTGGGCCAGAACCCGGATAAGATCATCATCGGCAACATCATGCTGCTCATTCCGGGCATTGCGCTGACGACCTCGCTGCGGGACATGATCAACGGCGATACCATTTCCGGCCTTCTGGGTCTCAGTGAGGCCGTGCTCAAGGCTCTGGCCATTGCCATCGGCTTTGCAGCCGTGCTGATGCGGATGGGGGGATGAAAATGGCCTGGTATTTTGTACAGACGCTTATGGGCTGCATCGGCTCGGTTGGGTTTGCCGTGCTGTTCAATATCCGCGGGCGCAAGCTGCTGCTGGCCGCTGGAGGCGGCGCGTTGGCGTGGGCGGTGTATCTGGCCTGCACCTGTAACGGCCTGGATATTTTTGCGGGCCTGTTTTTCGCCACGCTGGCGGCGGCGTTGGCCAGCGAGCTGCTGGCGCGCGCCGTCAAGGCGCCGGTCATCATGCTGCTGGTTCCCATGCTCATTCCGCTGATTCCAGGCGGCGACCTGTATTATATGATGAGCTTTCTTGTGCGCGGGCAGTATGAGGCGTTCGGCCAGTATGCCCAGCGGGTGCTCACCGAGGCGGGCGCCATCGCGTTGGGCATTATCTGTGTGGCGTCGCTCATGAATATCATCGCGGGCCTGCGTGTACGGGCGCGGGGCGGCAAATAGAGCGCTTCAGGGTGTGCCCCGGCTTGAAAAAAACATCCGTATCCTGTATGATAAAAGGTATATTCCGCATGAGATACAAGCATGCAGGAAGGGAGAATGCAATGAAGATCATGGCAGTGGATTACGGCGATGCCCGGACGGGCCTTGCCGTGTGTGACCGCACCGAGTTCCTGGCCAGCCCCATCGGCATCATTGAGGAGAAGAGCCTGGCCAAGGTGGCGGAAAAAATCGTGTACGCCAGCCGCGAATATGAGGTGGGGATGATCGTCATCGGCCTGCCGAAAAACATGGACGGCAGCGAGGGCCCGCGCGCCCAGAAGAGCCATAAGCTGGCCGATACGCTGCGGGCCATTGTGCCCATTCCCGTGGAGCTGTGGGACGAGCGGCAGACGACCGTAAGCGCGGCGAACATCCTTTCGGAAAACGGCACTTACGGCAAAAAGCGTAAGGATGTGCTAGACGCGGTAGCGGCGACGGTGATTTTGGAAAGTTACATGGCATACCGCCGCAATACGGGAAAAAGCTGAATCGATGAATGGCACCCGGGCAGCCACGTCTATGGCTGCCCGGGTTGTTTGTTCTGCCCGAGAAAAAAGGTGGTGCTGGGCGGCAAGCAGATTTTGAAAGCCGATTGGGCGAATGGTCTTTTCGGGAAGGAGGTGTATCAGAAAGAACGGGAAAGACTGTGTGCGGCGGGGTGCTGAACGGAATGCCGATGCCAACAGAAAAATAAAATCGGGGATGTATCGTACATCCCCGATTTTTAATTCAAAGCAGGCGGGCGATTATTTCTGCCCGTCTGTGCATTCAGCAACAGGCTGTGCCGAAGCTTCACTGTATACGATGTCATGTGTGCGCTCATCCACATGGTCCAGTTCATAATAGGCCTGCGTTTCCTCCGGCATGCCCCTGCGGCGCAGCGAATGGCACACCAGCCCGGAGAGGATGCTGTACAGCACCGCAAACAGCGGCACGCCGACGACCATGCCGACAAACCCGAACAGCCCGCCGGCCAGCAGAATGGCGAACATCACCCAGAAGCTGGAAAGACCGGTGGAATCGCCCAGAATTTTTGGGCCCAGGATATTGCCGTCGAATTGCTGCAGCGCAAGGATAAAAAGCACGAAGTAAAGCGCCTTGAGCGGGTCGATAAGAAGGATGAGCAGCCCGCTGGGAATGGCACCGATAAACGGCCCGAAAAACGGGATGATGTTCGTTACGCCCACCACCACGCTGATGAGCATCGCATACGGCATGCGCAGCGCTGTCATGCCCACAAAACACAGAATGCCGATGATGAGGGAATCCAGCAGCTTGCCGTTGATGAAGCCGCCGAATACCCGGTGAGTAAAACGTACGTTATCCAGCACGATATTGACGCGGCGGGTGCTCAGGCAGCCGTACAGCAATTTTTTGGCCTGTGCGGCGAAAAGCTGTTTGCTGTTGAGCACATAAATGGCGATGATGATGCCGATGAATACATTCTTGAAAAAGGTCAGGGTGCCCAGCAGCCCGCTCATCAGGTTCGTCAGCTGGGGCAGCATGTCCGTTTTTACCCATGCGGTGAGAGCTGCCACGGCTTCGGTATATACCCGCTGTGCGGCAGCTTCGAACTGCGGGTTGTTCTGAAGCGTGTCCTCGATCCAGCCCGTCACGTTCTGGATGCTGTTCGTCAGCAGATTGGATTCCACCAGCCCGACGATGCTGGAGATCACCTGCGGCAGCACCATCCACAGCAGCGCGGCCACAAGCAGCAGCGCCAGCAGCACCGAAAGCGCCGTGGAAAGAAATTTTGCGGCGCGGGCAGCGCGGCGTGGATTTTTTACGTGTTTTTGCAGCGCAGGCGCAAAGAGCGCGTGCAGCCAGTTGAACACAGGGGTCAGCAGATAGGCCATGGCCAGCCCGTACACAAACGGCATTAAAATGCCCGTCAGCGTTTGGAAAAAATGCACCAGCGCGCCCACCTTGAACAGAGAGAAAAAGAACAGGATGCTCAGCGCGACAACGCCGAAGGCAGTGAGCCCCCAGTGCAGATAAGTTTTAAAGGAATCGTGCTTCACGGCAGCCTCCGTCGTTTGAAAATAAGCGTCGGGTTATTTGCTTTTTGCGGGTGCGCCGCCGTCGGGCAGCAGCGTTTTGCGTTTGATGAGGAACAAGGACAGCGTGGTAAAGCTGGCGATCACGTCGGCCACAGGCTCGGCAATATAGATGCCCAGCACATTGCCGCCCATGACAACAGGCAGCAGCAATGCCAGGGGCACCAACAGCACCACTTTGCGCAGCAGCGCCAGGAACAGGCTGATTTTGGCCTGGCCAAGCGCCATAAAGGTGGTCTGGCAGGCCATTTGCGCGCCGAAGGCCCAAATGCCGCCGAAGAAAATAGGCATCATTTTTTTAACGATTTCTATCAGCTCCGCGTCCTGAGTGAACATGCGCGCCAGCACGCCGGGAAGAAGTGCGGCCAGGGCAAAGCCAGAGACGGTAACGAGCAGCATTACCTTGAGCAGCAGGCTGAAAGTTTTGCGCACGCGGCTGTAATTCTTGGCGCCGTAGTTGTAGCTCATAATGGGCTGCGCGCCCTGTGTGATGCCCTGGATGGGCATGACGAGCATCTGCATCACGCTCTGCATAATAGTCATGCTGCCCACGTACAGGTCGCCGCCGTAGCGCTGCAGCCCGGCGTTCAGCGTGATATTCACAAGGCTCTCGGTGCTTTGCATGATGAAAGGCGCGATGCCCAGCCCGATGACCTTGCCAACCACACGTTTTTCGAACTTCATGTTCCCGCGCCGGATGCGGATGCCGCTTTTTGCGCTGAACAAAAAGCGCAGCACCCACGCGGCGCTGACGGCTTGAGAAAGGATGGTGGCCAGCGCCGCGCCGGAAACGCCCATGCCGAACACGAAAATAAACACCGGGTCCAGCACGATGTTAATGACCGCGCCAATGAGCACGCTGAGCATTGCAACGGTGGCGTGGCCCTGTGCGCTGATGAAAGTGTTGAGGCCCAGAGCAAGCTGTACGAAAATAGTGCCCGCCAGGTAAATGGAGATATAGTCCTCCGCATAGCCGATGATGGCGTCGGAGGCGCCGAACATATACAGCAGCGGCGTTTTGAAGATGCTGAAAATGACTGTCAGTGTAACAGACAGCACCAGAAGCATGGAAAAGCAGTTGCCCAGAATTTTTTCCGCACCTTCACGGTTGCCGGCGCCCAGTTGGATGGAAGCCAGCGGCGCGCCGCCCATTCCGGCGAATGCGGCAAAGGCCGAGACCAGCAGGATGATGGGGAACGTAACGCCCACGCCTGTCAGCGCAAGTGCGCCTGTGCCGGGGATGTTGCCGATGTAGATACGGTCCACGATATTGTACAGCATGTTGATGAACTGCGCGGCAACGGCCGGCAGGGCAAGACTGAGCATCAGCTTGCCAATGGATTGTGTGCCCAGCGCTTCGTCCTTGTTCTGCAAAAAAATCTCTCCTTTTTGGCACTGTGGGGCAGCCTTGCTTCGGGCCGCTCCGGCTCTTCTATAAATTTTCAATACATTTTATTATAGCATGCGCAGCAAAAGAAAGAAACCGCATGGCGGCCTTTCCGCACCTTTTACAACCCGCCCGCGCAAGAGTTGCACAGTGCTGATGCGGCGGGCGGGAGGCACGTTCCACAATGCAAAACCTTCTCGCAAGGCGCGGAGTTTTATGCTATACTGAAATTGAAAATAACCGTATGGAGGGCTTTCCTATGGAAAAAAAGGCGTTCGACCTCATTACCTTCGGCGAGATCATGCTGCGGCTTTCGCCGCCGCGTCATGCCCGCATCGTGGATGGGGACATTTTTGAAAAGCGCGCCGGCGGCGCGGAGCTGAACGTAGCCTCCGGCGTAGCGCTCATGGGCCTGCGAACGGGCATCATCTCGCGCTTGCCGCAGAACGAGCTGGGGACCTTCATCAAAAACCGCATCCGCTTCGTCGGCGTGTCGGATGATTTTTTAACGTATGACGACGACCCGCGCGCACGCCTCGGCATCTATTATTATGAGATGGGCGCCGCGCCGCGCAAGCCGACCATCGTGTATGACCGCTTCAACGCTTCCGTCTGCGGCCTTACGATGGACGATATTCCGGCCGAGGCGTTTTCTTCCGCGCGGATGTTCCATCTAAGCGGGATCAGCCTGGCGCTGGGCACGCGCGACGTGGCCATTCAGGTGCTGAAAAAATTCAAGGAAAACGGCGCGCGCATCTCCTTTGACGTGAACTACCGTGCGAACCTGTGGGGTGAAGACGAAGCGCGAGAGACCATCAAAGGCATCCTGCCGCTGGTGGATGTACTGTTCGTCTCTGAAGAAACCAGTCGCCGTATGTTCCAAAAAACCGGAGAGCTGCAGGACATCATGAAAAGTTACGCGCAGGAGTACGGCGTGAAAATTGTCGCCACCACCCAGCGCACGGTCCTCAGCCCGCGTAAGCACAATTTCACCTCGGTGCTGTATTCCGCCCAGCAGGACGCGTTTTACACGGAGCCGCCCTATACCAACATCGACGTCATTGACCGCATCGGTTCCGGCGACGCCTATGTGGCGGGCGTGCTGTTCGGCCTGTTGAAATACGGCGATCCGCAGAAAGCCATGCAGTTCGGCAACGCCACATCCAGCGTCAAAAATACAGTGCCGGGCGATCTGCCTTCTTCCGATTTCAAGGAGATCGACCGAATCATCCGGGAGCACAACGCCACGGGTCCGGTGAGCGAGATGAACCGCTGACCGCCTCTTCGCGCGTTTTGCGGGCCGCGCCACGGCGCGGCCCTTTTTGTTTTGTGAAGAGCAGAAAAAGCACACGCAACCTGCGGTTGACAAATTGCAAGGCGCAGGTTGGTGGCGCACAGAAAGGGGAAC
>Ga0129308_1000247_pt1 | contig 95001 bp, 80 predicted proteins | sample L827metagenome_FD_94440 | JGI IMG/M metagenome (GOLD analysis project Ga0129308, IMG submission 94440) | Ring-tailed lemur group fecal microbial communities from Wisconsin, USA - L827 metagenome | ecosystem: Host-associated > Mammals > Digestive system > Large intestine > Fecal | place: USA...
AAGTAAAGGCAGAGAATAAAATACTATACTCTGCGACAACGAAACAGACCGCTGAAATCCTTATAAATCAAGGATTTGCAGCGGTTTATTTGCTTTCTAACTGTCAAAGATGGGATTATAACACAACGTATACCATCTATCTAATAAATTTCTTTCGTTTCACTAAAAAACAAAATGATGAATCATGTAAAGAACATATTCTCTTAGAAGTTCTTTTCACACCGACTTTTGCAGCGCCGCAACCGTCACCACCATCGTCAAAAACTCCGCCGCCGAAAATGCCAGCCAGACACCCTTCATGCCAAAGAGGAACGCCAGCACAAAGGCGCAGAGAATAATCGCCACAAAGCCCCTTAACACCGAAGCGATAAACGCCCACCGTGCTGCCTCCACGGCACTCAGCACGCCGGTCCCCACAATATTTATTCCCGCAAATAAAAATCCAAGAAAATACAATCTTAATCCCGTGCCTGCATATGCCGCCAGCTCTGCATCTCCCTCACTGTTAAAAACTGCCACAACAGCGTCTGCTCCCACATAAATAATTGCTAAAATAAGCAGGGCAAAGACAACCGCCGTCCCCATTCCAAGCCCCAGCGTCATTTTCACCCTTTCCCTGTCTCCCTTACCATGAAATTCACTGAGCAAAGGCTGAGAGCCCTGCGCCACGCCGTTGAACATCGCCACCGCCACAAGGGAGGTATTTGCCACCACCCCGTAAGCGGCAACGCCCACATTGCCCGCCAGCCCCAGGATAATGAAATTAAAAACCGCCGTCGTCACCCCGGAGGAAATCTCCCCCACAAAGGCGGAGACGCCCACCTGGCAGGAGTGAAACAGCATTTTCACGGAGGGTTTCACGGGCTTTAGCACCACCTGACAGTTTTTCCCGAAAAAATGGGTACAGCAAATCAGAACGCCCACAATCGGCGAGCACGCCGTTGCCAGCGCCGCCCCCTCCATTCCAAGTCCCAGCGGGAACATCAATACATAATCCATCACGATATTAAAAAGACTGCTGAAAAGCGTCGCCGCCATTGCAACAGAGGGTGCCCTGTCATTCCTCACAAAGGCGTTGCAGATATAGTTCCAGATAAAGCAGGGGGCAAACAGCATGAAAATCCGGGTGTAAGGCGCCCCTACCGCCACAATCTCCGCATCCCCTCCCAAAAGCGCCACGATTTTATCCGGGAAAAACAGCCCCAGAAGCATAAAAATGACTCCGATGACTGTCCCGCAAAAAAGAGCATTGAAAAAATAGCTGTCCGCTTCTTTTTGCCCTCTGCTCCTTGCAACGGCATAACGGATTCCGGAGCCGACGCCTATCATGGAGCCTATGGCAAAAATCAGGCTGTATACAGGCAGCACAAGATTCAGGGCTGTGATTCCCTTCGCTCCCACCGCCTTGGAAATATAAAAGGTATCCGCCAGAATATACAAGGACATTCCCAGCATTCCCAGCACATTCTGGGACACATATTTTGCAAATTGTTTTTTTACTGAGTCCACTTCTTCTCCCCTTACCCCCGGACAAGCCGGAATCAAAAATTTGTCATTTTGCGCAGAAAATGATTGTTAAGCGCCTAAATGAAAGCTTATCCATCTGTCTGTTATCTATGCCTCCAGGTGGTTCTCGAAAATAAGATTAAAATCGGAAACAGCTCCAGCCTTCCCGCCAGCATATCCATAATCAGTATCGCCTTGGAAAACAGGCTGTACGCCTCGAAATTACAGGACGGTCCCACTTCCGCGAACCCCGGACCAATATTATTGACACAGGAAATCACCGCAGAAAGATTTGCCTCCATGGAAAAACCGTCTAAAGATATCAGCAGAAAACTGGTGGCAATTAACAGAACATACGCTGCAAGATAGGCATTGGTATTTTCCATGACCTTTTCTTCAATCACGCGCCTGTTGACCCGGACCACCTGCACCTTTCCCGGATGTACAATCTGATGAATGCTCCGGTGAAGCCCTTTCATAATCAGAAGCGCCCTGCCGCATTTAAACCCGCCTCCGGTGCTTCCTGCACAGGCTCCCACAATCATCAGGCACAATAAAACCGCCTTGGAAAATCCCGGCCACTGGTCAAAATCCGTGGTGGCAAATCCCGTGGTAGTGACAATACTTGCCACCTGGAACGCCGCATGACGCAGGGTTTCCCCCAAGGTTGCATAATAATCCTTCAGGTTTATGGTAATCAGCAGAATACTTCCTACCACCATTCCCACATACATCCGCAGCTCTTCGTCCTTCAACACACTCTTAAACTGGCGTATCAAAAGCAGATAATAACAGCTGAAATTAATGCCGAACAACAGCATAAATACCGTACAGACATTCTGAATGTACGGGCTGTAGCCCGCTATACTGTCATTTTTGATGCCGAAGCCTCCTGTCCCCGCCGTTCCAAATGCCGTACAGAGCGCATCAAACAGCGGCATTTTTCCTATCAGAAGGAACACCACATTCACCAAGGTTAAAAGAATATACATCAGATACAAAATCTCTGCGGTACGCTTCATGCGGGGCACTAATTTTCCCACCTTCGGTCCCGGACTTTCCGCCCGGAGCAGATGCATGGTAAACCCTTTATTTCTCTCATCTCCCGATGATACCGCCAGCAAAAACACCAGCACTCCCATACCGCCGACCCAGTGGCTGAAGCTTCTCCAGTACAAAAGCCCCTTCGGCAGGCTCTCCACGTCAGAAAGGATTGATGCCCCTGTGGTGGTAAAGCCGGAAACCATCTCAAAGAGGGCGTCCATGTAGTTGGGGATTGCCCCTGACAGAAAGAAAGGCAGACAGCCTAAAATACTCATGACAATCCAGCTTAAGCCCACGCAGACCATGCCCTCCTTGGCGTGAAAGCCTCTCTGCGTCCCTCTCGACATGCCCAGCATAATTCCTGCGGCAGCGGCGATAATTATAATCGTAAGAAATAACGCCCCCACTGCCTCCTTTTCCTGAAAAAAGAAGCTTATCAGCAATGCCGGGAGAAGAAACGCCGCCTCCACCAGTAAAATCTTGCCGATAAATTTTCCTATCATTTTATAGTTCATTTCTTTTGTCCACCTGCAATTACTTTTCCAAAATATTTTTCCACGCAGCCTCTGCCGTCATTACTCTGCAAAAATGTCGTTTAGCTGGTATATCACCTTTTTGACGCTTGTCACCACAATCACAGTATCCCCAACCTGATAAAAGGAATCACCGTTGGGAATCTCCTGCTTCATCTCATGGGTAATGCATACCACCAGCACATTTTTTTTCAGGGTCAGCTTTTTCAGCGGCTCTCCCACGTATCTGGTGTTGCTATCCACCAGAAACTCCACCGCCTCCATCTGCCCGTCCGCAATGGAGTGCACCGACAATGCCGCCCCGGTCTGGTTTTTCATGGCGCGGACATAACGCACGATGGTATTACTGCACAAATCCTTGGGGCTGATGGTGCTTCCAATGGAAATACTGTTTAAAATATGGCTGTTTCCCACTCTCCCCAGCTTGGTAATCACCTGGGGCACGCCGCAGCTTGTCCCGTAAAGGGAAATAATCATATTCAATTCATCTAGTCCCGTCAAAGTCACCAGCGCATCGCAGTCTGCAATTCCCTCGCTGTCCAACAGGCTTTCACTGCTGGCGTCTCCATGAATCACGCAGACCTCCGGCAGCATGGCGGAGAGCTGGAGACACCTGTCATAATCCTTTTCAATGAGCTGCACCGAAATTCCGCTGTTTTCCAGCAGCTTTGCCAGATAATAGCTGACTCTCCCGCCGCCGCAGAGAATGACCCTTTTTACCTTATGTGTGATGATATCTAAGCTTTTCAAAAGGGTGGTCAGGTTGTTCGAAGGCGCCGTGACAAAAATTCTGTCTCCCTCTAACAGCACAAAATTACCATCCGGGGCAACCGCCGTCCCGTTCCGCAGCACGGCGCAGACTAACACCTTGCATTTGATGATGGAATCCAAATCATTTAACGCCTGATTGCAGAGCTTGCTGTTTTTGTCCACCCGAAGCTCCACAATCTCCACCCTGCCCTTTGCAAAGGTTTCACGCTTTAAAAAGCCCGGATATTTTAACAGACGCTCAATCTCCACCGCCGCCTGTTTCTCCGGATTTACCGTCAGGGATAGGGCAAAGGTATCCCTCATTTTTACAATCTGGTCCGTGTACTCCGGATTGCGGATTCTCGCAATGGTGTGCAGCTTTTTGTTCATCCCGTGTGCCGTCATGCAGCACAGCAGATTGATTTCATCCGCACTGGTGGCTGCAATCAGAAGGTCCGCCTCCATGACGCCCGCCTGCTCTAACACCTCCATGGTAGCGCAGTTTCCCTGCACCGCCATAATATCATAAGTTTCTTCCATCGCCGCTAACACCTTGGGATTTGCGTCCACCAGCGTAATATCGTTTCCCTCTGCAGAAAGCTGTCTTGTCAGTGTTGCCCCGACCTTTCCATCTCCCGCTATGATAATTTTCATCTCTGTAACTTTTCCTCCTATTGCCTGTGTTCCTTCTTTTTCCTGACGTATTTTGACAATGCCGCCAGCACGACCTCCATATCCAGAGGCTTGGTCAGATGTTCATTCATTCCCGCTTCTCTGGTTTTTTTCATGTCCTCCTCATAGGCGTTTGCCGTCATGGCAAGAATCGGTATCTCCGCCGCATCCGCCCGCTCTAAGGCACGAATCTGCCGTGAGGCTTCTAACCCGTCCATCACCGGCATCATGACGTCCATCAAAATCACATCAAATTCTCCCGGCTCCGATTCCGCGAAAATATCCACTGCCCGCTGCCCGTTCTCTGCTCCCGTAACGGAAATGCCCTCTTCCTCTAAGAGATACCGGGCAATTTCCATATTTAACTCGTTATCCTCCACTAAAAGCACCTTAAGCCCGGATAAATCCTCATGCCCGCCTGCCGTCTCCTGCACCGGAGCATTCTCGGCAACCTCCATGGGCAGCTCCACCACGAAGCTGCTGCCCTCGTTTAATTTGCTTTTAACGGAAATAATGCCTCCCATCAGCTCCACAAACTGTTTCGTAATGGTCATGCCAAGCCCGGTTCCCTTATAATTCGTCCGTCCGCTGTTTTCCTCCTGCATAAAGGGCTCCCAGATATGCTCGATAAAAGCCGCATCCATTCCGATACCCGTATCCGTAATCTCAAACCGGCATACCGCCTGGGTTTCATCGCATAAAGTCTCTTCCACCCGGAATAAAATTTTTCCGCCGTCCGGGGTAAATTTGACTGCATTTCCCAAAATATTAATCAATACCTGCCGCAAATGCAGCTCGTCCCCTAAAAGCCAGGGATGTTCTATTCCGTCAAACTCTGTGACAAATTCCACTTCACGCTCTAGCAGCTGTCCGCCAATGATGGAGGAACAGTTTTCCAAAACAAGCCTTAAGTCCATAAATTCATGTTTGATGGTGGTTTTGCCGCTCTCAATCCGGCTCATATCCAGCACATCATTCACCAGAGAAAGCAGATGGTTCGAGGAATCATCAATTTTCCTTAAGCATTCCTCCACCTGTGCTTTATCCTCCAGATGGTTCATGGCAATATTGGTCATTCCCATGATTCCATTGATTGGGGTACGGATATCGTGGGACATGTGAGACAAAAATGCGCTTTTTGCCGCACTGGCGGCATTGGCTTCCTTCGCCATTTTCGCTAACTTCCGCTTCGCTTCTTCCTGCTGCTTCAACATCCGCTTGTCCCCGCGGGATTTTGTGATGCTGAAAACTGTGGCAGAAAACAGCAGCACAATAATCAACGCAATAACCACAAAATAAATCACAGCAATATTCATTATTTTGCTTGTACTTGCGCCAAGCACTATTGTGGGCACAAAAACCAGCACCGTCCATTCCTCAAAAAATACCGGAGCCGTAGAGACAAAATAGTTTCTGTCTCTGTATTCAAATTCATAGCTGTCACTGCGCCCATTCTGAATGCTGCTTTCTAAATCCTCTAACGTCCCTCCATGGACAAACCTGTATTTTTTCATGGTGTCCAGCATATAATTGCTGTCGATGACACTGTTGCCCTCCCCGTTATGGTAGATGTCCCTTCCCTCACTATTAATAATGTAAGTGTAACAGTTCGTGCCAAATCCTTTCACCTCAAAAATTACCTGCATATCCTCCATTTTCACTGCCGTGGCGATGTGGGTAAGAACTTTTCCGCTGTTTCCGATTTTCTCCGCTTCCGGCAGACGTTTCAGGAATATCATGCTTTCCTCTTCCTCATAGGGCAGCTTTGTGATGATGATTTGCTGCTCCTTTTCCAAATCCGCCATGCCCGCCAGACCTTCCCAGACGCCTGCCCTGCCGTTTGAGGTATAGTACTGCTGATTTTCCCCCAGCCCTAAAACCGTGGTGCCGTCAGCCGCCAGATAGGTTTCTATTGTATTCAGGTTTTCTAATACGTCGTCCTCATCCCGCATCTCCTTCGTCTGCAGGAGATTACCGCAGACCTCTACCCGTTCCCAGGAAACCTCTGTAACCGTATCCACCACCTGGGTAATTTTTTCTGTGATTTCCGCTAAATGTACTCTGCGTTCCTCAAACAGGAGGTAGTCAAGATATTTGTAAAAGACCATTGTCACCAGTAATGCCAGAAAAATCAATACGATAATAATTCCCACCAGCATGGTGCTTCTTGGCATTTTTTTCATCGCCTCGGCAGCCCTGTGCTTCTGCCGTCCGTCTTTTTCCTTTCTACTGTTCATTTTCTCAGCCTCGCTTATTCCACTGAATTTCTAACCCACGCAAAAACGGATATGCCGACAGCATTCTACTCTCTTTCCGGCAAATCCGTTCCTGTGTTGCAGTTATTGCGCACTTCGGCACGTATATCATATCTCAAACGATTATACCACACGATTGTGGGATTTCATAGTATTATTTTTATTCTTTCCCAAAAGAAAAAACTATGCTGTAAAGCAGTTTTTCTTCAACTACTTTGCAGCACAGAACTTAGTTCAAATCTTTCTTTTCCATATCATCTACTTCTGTCAATGCCCGGATATCTTCAACATACCAGTCATCACATTCATCGTAATACATTTCCTCTTTTCGTTTCTTAAATATTCGAAATGGTGTGCTGCCGGAATTATCGTAAATATGACATATATCACATACCTTAACAAGTTCTTTTATCAGCGCCAGCGCTCTGTCATATCTCAAAACAATTTTTTCTTCCGGTACATCATGCCCACCTGCTTCAACCCTTGATTTTACACGCAGCACATTAATCATCGGGTCTGCGGTAAGTACATAATAGCAGCGGATAAAGTATCCATGTTCCTTTGCTTTTTCTAATAATTTCAAATTGCGCCCGGTGGACAAAACTGTCTCAAAACAAAATTCTTCCATACGCTCTATATGCTCTTCCCTCTGTTTTTCCGCTAACTGAGCCGCCTCTAAATCCGAACACTTTAAATTCTTTTTTATTTCATCTGCATTAATATAATCCATAGGGGGTTTTAGTAATTCTGTAAAAGTACTCTTCCCAGAACCATTCGGTCCTGCAAAAACTACTATCTCAGGCTTTTTTTGCAACACGTTCACTATAGCGCCCCTTTCTCATTCTTTTTGCGATTTCCACTCTGCTGCCGTCACTATTCTCATGGTATATCGTCTGCGTTTTTCTATCATACACTACAGCAGGAATATCCATCGCCTGTTTTTTTTCCAATTCTATTTTTACCGCTGCATTTACTCTCTTTACAACTGCTTCATCAGAAATATAATCTTCCCGTTTCATATTCCTCACCTTCCTTTGAACTAAAGCATAACCGTCTCTATTATTATAATATAGTATCCTTTCTTTTCTATCAATCAATTTTTTCTAACACTGACAAATTTTCTCCAAATTTTCCCGACAGCCAAAGCCCCCTCAAGACGAAGGAGAAGCCGGAGATTTCTCCCCGGCTTCTCTTCGCAGGCAGTACTGCCTGACACTTATTTCTTTGTCTTTACTTTCTTCACATTAGACCAGTCGGCGTAGAGCGTTTTACCCTCTCCGGTCTTTTTATAGGCGCGGATTCTCACATAATACTGCTTATTTGCCTTCAGCTTGGTAACCGCTTTAGACGCTTTGCTCTTTGACACGGTCACTGTTTTTGTGCTGCCTGCTTTAAAGCTCTTGCTTGTGGAATACTGAAGCTGATATCCTGTTATCTGCTTCTGCTGTTCCTTCTTATTCTTCCATTTTACGGTAAATCCCTTTTTCGACGCTGAGATTTTCGAAATACTAACCGTTTTCGGCACAATGGAATAGGACAGTTTTTCCGTTCCCGTGTAATTGCCCTGATACTGAACCGTTACCTCGTAGCAGCCCACATTTTTTGCTGCAGCGGGATAAGTCACTGTATAATCTACGCCTTCCGTCATGGCTGTGCCGTTTGTATTTAACACTGTGACAACCGGTTTCTGTACCTTTCCGTTATAAGTATAAACCGTCTGAGAAAGGCTTATTTTCCCCTGCGCATAAATGGTTTCTTCACTCTTTATTTTACCGCAAATGCTGCATTTCTCTACCACACTTCCGTTTTTTCCATCAGAAACCGAAGTGATTACTTTCACCCAGTTATGTCCGGCTGCCGGAATCATGGTCTGTTCTACCAGCACTTTGTTACATACGCTGCAATGGCTTCCTTCTGTCTTTCCTTCCGTCTCACAGGTGGCTGCCACTGCCGCATCTTCTGCTGCCGTATGACCTTTTGCTGGAACGACCTCTGACGTTGAAATCATTTTACCGCAGGTGCTGCAATAGCTTTCCGCTGTTCTTCCTGCTGTCTCGCAGGTTGCCTCCACTGCTTCCACTGTAATCTTCTCTGTATGACCTGTGGCAGGAATGACTTCTGCTTCCGTAATTACCGTACCGCAGACTTCACAGTGGCTTCCCTCTGTCTTTCCGGCTGTCTCGCAGGTAGCTGCCACTGCCGCATCCTTTACAACAGTATGCTCCTTTTTCGGAATTGTCTGCTGTTCTTTTAACACCTTGCCGCAGTTTTTACAATGGCTTCCCTCCGTTTTTCCCTCTCTTCCGCAGGTTGCCTCCACTGCTGCATCCTTCACTTCCGTATGTCCTGTGGCAGGAATGATTTGCTGTTCTTTTAATACCTTGCCGCAGTCTTTACAATGGCTTCCCTCTGTTTTTCCATTGGTTTCACAGGTGGCTGCCACTGCTGCATCTTTCACTTCCGTATGTCCTGTGGCAGGAACGATTTGCTGCTCTTTTAACACCTTGCCACAGTTTTTACAATGGCTTCCTTCTGTTTTTCCATTCGCTATACAAGTGGCTGCCAACGCCGCATCCTTCACTTCCGTATGTCCTGTGGCAGGAATTGACTGTGTTTCCTTGTATCCGCAATTCTTACAGACTAAAGTTTTCTCTCCGGCTTCCGTGCAGGTTGGATTTTTTGTAATGTTTTCTACATACTGATGTGTACACGTCGCCTGACTTGTCACATAAGAATAACGGATATCCTCTTTTTTTGCAAATTCTTCTGCATAGCTGCCTTTCTCTACCAAAAGCGTCAGGAAAGAACTACAGAAGAGAAAGGCATCTTTCCCTATCTCTGTTACGCTTCCCGGTATTTTTACCGTGTCAATCTTGGTGCATTCGCAAAATGCTCTGTCTCCTATCCTGCTTACCCCGTCCGGTACCACCACATCTCCGGAAATTCCTGCGGGGTATGCCAACAGATTTTTTCCATCCTTAGTATATAAGATGCCATCCAAAGAACAATAGGACGGGTTTCCCTTATTTACCTCAATACTCATCAATCCTTTAGCAGAGGTAAACGACCCTTCCGGCATACTCGCTAAGCTTGCCGGTATGATTACTTTTGTAATGCCATTGCACCCGGAAAACGGATGCCCTTCTAACTCCGTCAACCCCTCTGGCAGCGTCAATGTTCCCGTAAGACCTTCACAACCGTAAAACGCCCATTCACCAATGCGCTTCAGCCCATCCGGGAATTTTATGTCCGTAAGTTTTTTACAAAACATAAATGCACTCTGTCCGATTTCTGTCAGACTTTTCGGCAGCGTCACGTATGTAAGATTTGAACACTCTGAAAATACCGACTCCTCTATCACGGTTACGTCTCCCGGTATCGTCACACGATAAAGCTTTTTGCTGTCGCTGAATGCTTGTTTTCCTATTGTCGTTACACTTTTCGGCAGGCTCACTTCCATAAGCTCGCTGCATTCATGAAATGCCCGATACCCGATTTCCGTCAGCCCCTCTGAAAAACTCACACTCTGCAAACCACTGTTTTGAAACGCACAATCTCCTATCTTTTTCACTGCTGACGGTATCGTAATCGTCTTCAGGTTACTGCAATCCCGAAACGTCTCGCTTCCTATCTCTGTTACACTTTCCGGCACTGTTATATATGTAAGGTTTGAGCAGCCGCGAAATGCTCCATCCTCTATTACGGTTACGTTCCCCGGCATCGTCACACGATAAATCTTTGTGCTGTCCTTGAATGCCCATGTTCCTATCGTCGTTACACTTTTCGGTAAATTCACTTCCATAAGCTGACTGCAGCCCTCAAATGCACTCGGCCCGATTTCCGTCAGTCCCTCTGAAAAATCCACACCCCACAAACCACTGTTTTGAAACGCATAACTGTTTATCTCTTTCACTGTTGACGGTATCGTAATCGACTGCAGGCTGCTGCAATCCCGGAACGTAAAATTTCCAATGGTCTCTACCCCTTCCGGTATGGTAATGCGCTGCAAGCTGCTGCATCCGTCAAATGCACCGGGTCCTATCTCTGTTACACTTTTCGGCATCATAACAGTTTCTAACTTACTGCAATTTTTAAATGCATTCCATTCGATTGTTTTCAACCCCTCGGACATCCATACCTGTTCGACATCAGTCCCAGAAAAGGCTTCTTTCTTTATTGTTACTACCGGCTTCTTATTTATTTTGTCAGGAACTGCTACTATCGTCTCTGAACCCGTATATTTAAGAATCGCGATTGAATTTTTATTTACTACCTCATACTGAAAATCCCCATATGTACTAGAGGCACCCGTTAATTCTTCCTCTTCTGTTACCACTTCGGTCTCTGCTGCCAAAACAGTACTGCTGTCTGCAGGAATTCCGGCAGCCGCCACCACAGCAGCTAATAATACAGCAACAATTCTTTTTCTTCTCTTTAACATCTCATGTTACTCCCATCTTAAAAAAATAACCAAAAAGCTGCAACTATCCTGTTCGGACTTAGTGAACAGTCCCAACTGATATATTCTAATCTGGTATGATAACATAAAATATTTTCGCTGTCAAATTTTTCTAGTACCAAAGTTCATATTTCCGGCAGGCTGTCGGCGGCGCAGAGGACGCCCCAGCCAAGCTGAGGGTTCGGATACTCCTGCAGCACCGGCAGATGCCTCGCTCCCCGAATCAGATAGGCTTTCATCTTCTCCCCATAGAGGTACGGGTCGTTCCCTTTGACAATCCCCCACTGCATAAACAGCGCCGCCGTCCCTGTCACAAAGGGCGTCGCCATGGAGGTGCCGCTGCGGCTCACATACCCGCCTCCCGGCGCACAGGATGTAATCTCCACCCCCGGCGCCGCAAGGTCAGGCTTCACCTGATTGGTTTCTCTTGTATATCCCCTGCCGGAAAATGACGCCAGCTGATGATACAGGGCGTCATAAGCCCCCACTGTAATCACCTTTTCCGCCGTGGAGGGAATGGTGAGGGTGGTTTCCTCCGTGGGGTATAAAAATCCCGTCCCCGCATTCAAGACACCGCCGGAAGGCAGCCACATATCATAATTTCCCTGCACAACCCGCTGGGGCATCAAACTGATTTTCCAGACGCCGCTGTCAATGAACTCCCCCACCGGAAGAAACTCGATATAGATTTCCTGATAAGGGCTGTAGGGACTGGGCTCGCCATAGTAGAGCAAAAGCTCGGTATTTTGAACCGTAAACCGCTGCGTCCCCTGAATTTTTCTGACAGGTCCCACTATTGTCCCGCCCGGATGAATGATGGAAACAGAAATCTCATCCGCATAAGATTTCCATATCTGAAGATTTAACGCCGTCTCATACCCGCTGACCGCCAGTTCCACCGTTTCCCGCCGCCCCTCCGTAACCCTGCCGGAGGTATGAACCGCAGCCGCCCCCTCATTTCCGCTTCCTATTATAATAGAAGTGCGCCAGCGGTTTGCCATATCGTTCAGATAGGTCTCTATCAGGGAGGTCCCGGAGTGGGAGCCGTAATTATTTCCAAAACTGAGATTCAGCGCCAGCGGACGCCCATAGGACTGAGCCTTCCGAATACAGTAATCCACCGCCTGCATCAGCTCTGTGGTTCTCGGAAAACCGCCTTCCTTTGTGACGCCCAGTTTTACCACAAGCAGCTCACTCTCATACGCCACGCCCCGGTATCTGCCCTCCGAGGCTCTGCCGTTTCCCGCCGCGATTCCCGCCACATGGGTGCCATGTCCGGAATTGTCCCTGCTGGGGCAAATCTCATACCGCTGCTGCTCCGTGGGCTGCTCTAGGGCAAGATTAATCACCTCCGCCGGAAATTCCGTCCCAAGGAAAAATCCCTCCGGCGGCTGTAAATACCGCTCCCCTGCCTCTCCCTCCGGCGGTTCTTCCCCGCCCGTCTCCATTTCTTCCTTCCCCGGTTCCTCCGTCTCTGGGGTTCTTTCTCCTTCCTGCGTTTTCTCCACCTCCTGCTGCCTTCTTCCATCCGGCACTGTCCCGGCAGGCACCATCTGGTCCCATAAATCCAGAATCCGGGTGGTCCCGTCTGCGTTTCTGAAATCCGGATGCTGATAGTCAATTCCTGAATCGATAATCGCCACAAGGGTCGACAGCCCGGAAAGCCGGTTTCTCCCGTCCCCGTTTCCGCCTCCCGTCTGCAAGGGGGAAATGCAGGAGGCTCTTTTTCCGTTATTCACAGCAAAAAAGAGACGTTTTGGTTTTTCCATGTATTCAATTTCCGGCAGCGCCGCCACCCGCTCCACCACAGCCTCCGGCAGCACTAAAATGGCATATTCATTGCTGAGATTCGTAAAAAGCATTTGCGGATACAAATCAGGAAAACCTGTCTTTAACACCTGTTCTAACTGCTCCGCCGTGCCGGAAAATTTTATGATTACCTCCCAGGTTCTTGTTTCCGGCTCAAAGCCCACATCCAAATCCAGAGATTTTTCCCGCTCCTCCGGCGTAGCGTCTAAGGCAAGGTTCAGCTGGTTTTCTATTTTTTCATTCGGCATATGATTTTCCTGTCAATTTTTCTTCCTTTTATTATATGCTCCGGAAGTGTGGTAAAAACTATTGCGGAACAAGATTTGATATGGGATAATAGAGGTTATAAAACATTTTACCATTGAAAAACAGAACGAGGTTTTACTATATGAATGACTACCAGAACTGGAACAAAACCGGAGAATTAATCAAAGACGCCGTGACGGACGCTTTGCAGAGCGGCGATTTTAAGGAGCTGAACCGTCTGGTCTCCCAGACCGTCACCAGCACGTTAGATGAAGTCGGCATACACATCACACTGGGCGGCGATGATTCTCCGCCAAAAAGCCAAGCCTCTTCCACTGATTTTTCCGGGGAGAAGCGTTCACAGACAGGCTCAGGGCAGACACAACAAAATCAAGACCCGCAGAAAAACCGCCAAGCGGGACAAAGCCAATATCGGCAGAAAAACTGGCAGACGGGACAAAATCAATATCGGCAAAATGACTGGCAGAAACAGCAAAATCAATATAAGCAAGCAAACTGGCAGGCGGGGCAAAAACAGTATCAGCAAAATGACTGGCAGAAACAGCAAAATCAATATCAGCAAAATGACTGGCAGAAACAGCAAAATCAATATCGGCAAAATGACTGGCAAAGACAACAGCGGCATCAGGAACAGCAGCTTCGCCGCCAGCAGCGTTGGAAGGCGGGACAAGCGCGTATGGCGGAACAGCTTGGGCGCTGGCAGGCGGGACAAACGCAAAAGGCACAGCAGACCGGCAACCAGGTGCAGCCCAGACCCGGCGCAGCCCTCTCCCTTGTAAAAATGAACCGGGTGGGCAGCGTCTCCGGTGTTTTGTATCAGGTATTCGGCGGTATCGGTCTTGGCGTTACGGGAATTGTGACCTTTATCAGGCTTATCGCCCTTGCCGCTGAGGCAACCTCCCTGACGGGATGGATTGTAAACCTTGGCTTTCTGGCGCTTTTCTTCGGCATGATTCATCTTGGTATCCGGCAGAAAAGACGTCTGCACCGTGCAGAACGGTACGTGCAGCTTTGTGATTACCGCATGTTCGGAGAAATCGAAACTCTGGCAAAAAACACCGGGAAAAGCTGCCGCTACGTCGCAAAGGACCTTCAGAAAATGCTGCGGCTGGGAATGTTCCCGGAGGGACACCTGGATTCCAAAAATACCTGTTTTATGCTGAATGATGTGGTTTACAGACAGTATTTAGAAACAGAAAACAACCGCCTGCAGCGGGAAGAAACTGACAAAAAGGCGTTGGAAAACAAAAATGCCGCAAAGGCGGAAACTGCCTCTTCCACTACAGAGAACGCAGAGGAACCGGAAGCAGAATTAAACGCCATGGTAGCGGAGGGAATGGAATATATCCGGAAATTACGGGAACTCAATGACCGTATCCCCGGTGATGTTATTTCTAAAAAGCTGTTCCGTCTGGAAAATCTTTTAAAAGAGATTTTTGACAGTATTAGGGAGCACCCGGAGCAGATGCACCGTATGCACAAGCTGATGGACTACTATCTGCCTACTACCTTAAAGCTGGTGGAGGCTTACGAGGAATTTGACCAGGTCAGCACGCCGGGAGACGAAATTGTAAATGCCAAGGCAGAGATAGAAAACACCTTAGATACCATCAACCAGGCATTTACAGAGCTGTTAAACAACCTGTTTCAGGCCGCCGTATTTGACGCAACCACGGACGCCCAGGTATTAAAGACCATGCTCGCCAAAGAAGGTCTGACAAAAGATATGGAATTTACCGGAAACAGCAGTAAGTAACCAACGCCATGACAACAGCAGAAAATTATGATAACACAAATAAATAGAACCAAATGGAGGAAAAACCAATGAGCGATTTAGACGAAATGTTAAAGGAAGCGCCTTCCTTAACCCTTGCACCTTTTACAGAAACCAGCGAAGCTGCCGGAAACAGTCCTCTGGCAGTAAAAGAAGAAAAACCCAAAGTACCCGAGGTGGTATTGACCCCGGAAGAGCAAAAAATGGTGGACGACTTTGCGGCGCAGATTGATATTACCAATACCCAGATGGTATTGCAGTACGGCGCCGGCAGCCAGAAAAAAATCGCTGATTTCTCCGAGAATGCCTTAAATAACGTGCGCACCAAGGATATGGGCGAGATTGGACAAATGCTCACAGACGTGGTTACGGAGTTAAAGGGATTTGAGGAGGAAGAAGAAAAGGGATTTTTCGGCATTTTCAAAAAGAACAGCAATAAGTTAGAAAACATGAAGGTGAAATACAACAAGGCGGAAACCAATATCAACAAAATCTGTAAAATGATGGAGGAGCATCAGGTGACACTGCTAAAGGACGCCGCCATGTTAGACAAAATGTATGAGCTGAACCTGAATTATTTCAAAGAGCTGTCCATGTATATCCTCGCAGGCAAACAGAAGTTAGAACAGGCAAGAACCGTGGAGCTCCCCGCCCTTTTACAGAAAGCCGAACAAAGCGGACTGCCGGAGGACACTCAGGCTGCCAACGACTTTGCCTCCATGTGTGACCGTTTTGAGAAGAAAATTTACGACTTAGAACTGACAAGGACGATTTCCATGCAGATGGCTCCCCAGATTCGTCTGATTCAAAACAACGACACCGCCATGTCGGAAAAAATCCAGTCCACCCTTGTCAATACCATTCCTCTGTGGAAGAGCCAGATGGTAATTGCCATCGGACTGAACCATTCCAGCGAGGCGGCAAAAGCCCAGCGGGAAGTGACGGACATGACCAACGCGCTGCTTAAGAAAAATGCAGAAACCCTTAAGACCGCCACCATTGAGACGGCAAGGGAAAGCGAACGGGGCATTGTGGATATTGAAACCCTGACCGCCACCAACCAGACTTTAATCAGCACCCTCGATGAAGTCTTAAAGATTCAGGAGGACGGACGCGCCAAGAGACGCAGCGCCGAGCAGGAGCTTGTGAGAATCGAAGATGAAATGAGGCAGAAGCTGCTCTCCGTGAGCCGGGGCTCCGGACAGGTTTAACCTCCTTGCACTGCAATTTCCTCAATACTGCATTTATTTTGCGTATAACTGCCTTTTCCTCCGCATATACTATGTAAGAATCGTCCTGCCCTCTTTCGGCAGAAATCTGATATGGAGATTTTTATGTGTGGAATTTCTGGATTTTGCAATCTGAACCAACGCTATTTAGAAAAGAAACCCTACTGGGAAAAGATACTTACTGATATGCACGCCTGTCTCTCCCACCGCGGAAATGACGCCTCCGGCACTTATTTAAACAACTGTGCCGGGCTGTCCCACGCAAGGCTGTCCATCCGTGACATTGCAAGGGGAAACCAGCCCATGGTGCGCCGCCTCCCTCAGGGAGAATACGCCATCGTCTACAACGGGGAAATCTACAATACCGACGAGCTTCTCCCTGCGCTAAAGGCAGCGGGCTACCCCTTTGAAACCACCTCCGACACGGAGGTCATTCTCTACTCTTATATTCATTACGGAAAAGAATTCGTCTCCCTGTTAAACGGCATTTTTTCCTTTGCTATCTGGGACGGTGCAAAGGAAGAGCTGTTTCTCTACCGGGACAGAGCCGGGGTCAAGCCCCTTTTCTACACCCTGTTTGATAACACGCTGATTTTCGGTTCCGAGCCGAAAGCCCTCTTTACTTATCCTGACTTCACCCCCGCCATCAACGAAAACAGCCTGCAGGAAATCCTCTCCATCGGCCCTGCCCGCACCTCGGGAAACGGCGTTTTTGCCAATGTGAAAGAGGTTCTTCCGGGACATTACCTGTGCTTTTCTAAGGAGGGGCTTGCCAGCCGGATGTACTGGGATATCCCCAGCCGGGAACACAGGGAAAATTACGCCGACACCGTGGAGCGGACGGGAGCCTTAGTGCGGGACGCCATCACGCGACAGATGGTTTCCGACGTCCCGGTCTGCACCTTTCTCTCCGGCGGCATTGATTCCAGTATTGTGACGGCGGTAGCCGCTCATTACATGAAAGAGCACGGAGAAACGCTGAATACTTTTTCCTTTGATTTTACGGAAAACGATATCTATTTTCAGTCCAACTCCTTCCAGCCGGAACGGGATTTGCCCTACGTCAACAAGATGTTAGAAACCTGCCCCACCAACCACACTTATTTAGAGTGTGACCAAAAGACACTTTACGAAATGCTTTTTTCGGCGGTGGACGCCAAGGATTTGCCCGGCATGACAGACGTGGACGCCTCCCTGCTCTATTTCTGCTCTCTGGTGGCAAAGCACAACAAGGTGGCATTAACCGGAGAATGTGCAGACGAAATTTTCGGGGGCTATCCCTGGTTCTACCGCCCGGAGCTGTTAAACCGCGACGGTTTCCCCTGGTCTGACGATATCAGCGCCCGCACCCTGTTTTTATCCGAGGATTTCTACGAGGGACTGCATTTAAAGGAATACTCCTACGCCCGCTATCAGGAGTCCTTAGCTAAGGTGCCGAAGCTTGACAGCGACACCCCGGAAGAAGCGAAGCGGCGCGCCGTCTCCTACCTGAATATCAAATGGTTTATGCAGACTCTCCTTGACCGCATGGACCGCACCAGCATGTACTCCGGCTTAGAGGCGAGAGTTCCCTTTGCCGACCACCGCATTATCGAGTATGTGTTTAATGTTCCCTGGGAGATGAAATTCCAGAACGGCGTGGAAAAGACCCTGCTGCGGGACGCCTGCGCCGACCTGCTGCCGGAGGCGCTGCTCCACCGGAAAAAGAGCCCCTACCCGAAAACCTACCACCCCGGCTACGAAAAGCTGTTACTTGAGGGAATGAAACAGATTCTTGCTGACCCGAACGCCCCCATCCGTCCCATGCTGGATGAAAAGAAGGTGCGGCAGTTTATGGAAGTGCCGAAGGAGTACGGCAGGCCATGGTTCGGACAGCTTATGGCGGGACCACAGCTGTTAGCTTATTTTATCCAGATAAACTACTGGATGGAGAAATATCATTTGTCGCTGTAATATCGCAGACTGTAAATCGTTAGATTTGCTTAGAAAAAGAGCAGCCGTGTTCGTGATGGGACACGGCTGCTCTTGATTGATTTCATTGTGAAATTGATGACCTTCGGGATTTATCCTACTCTTCCATAAAAATCCCCGTAAATTTTGGTACATGGAATCTGCTTGTAAACAATTCACATTTACATAAAAAGGAATAAAAAATATGTCTGCCCTGACCAGATAACGATTCATAATTTCCCTGCCCTTTTGCCAATATCACATCCGCCTGATTCATTGCTGTTTTCGCATGTTCAGGCAGCAATTCATAGATTGTTCCGGCGATAGGCAGACCATTTGAAATCACCTTGGCAACTTTGTCTATACCAATATATGCTGCATCTTCTTCCGTAGCGTCATTAAGTACCTCGCCGCCTCGAACCAATACATTTACCTTTAGCGTTGGAAATCTCTTATGAAGCTGTTCGAGAAATAGCTTATCTAATACAATCTCACCGCAATTATCTGTAATGAGCAGGAAATTATGTGCATTTTCACACTGGTGAATAAATGACTTCATTACTTCTTTGTCACTCTCCTGCAGCCTTGCATCATCAAACAATGAAAGAAATGTCTTTTCATCAACATTATTCATGGCACCAAAATCTATGTAATTACCAATGCGCGCATACATCAACGCCATAGCGATTGCATCATCTGAACACTCTATTTTATTTCTAATGGCATCTTCCATAGAAAGGACGAAATCATTATATTTTTTCTTTATGTCTTTATATGAGGCAGGCTGTCCAAAATATTTCTCATAAACTTTGCCAAATAAATATACCATATACGGAGATGTATCATCATTCCCTCTGGTTTCCAGTAAATTCCTTATTTCTGCCAGATATTTTTCATTTTCCGTTAAATGTTTCTGCTTATCATATAAACATTCTGCACAACTTTCTGTAATTCTCATCTGTTCCTCTCCAACAAATCATAATTTATGTCTCTTACTGCCTTTTCTTTTTGTTACTGTACACTCTCCACACGCAGACTGCAATCAGCGTCCCCGTCACCATTCCGGCTAAAACGTCCGTGGGATAATGCACTCCTACATAAAGTCTTGACAGCATAATCAAAAATGCCAGAACCAATGCGGGAATTCCCGCTTTTTTCGGGCACATCATAAAAACCACCACTGCCGCCGCAAAGGAGCTTCCGGTGTGCCCGGAGGGGAAGGATAAATCCGCCTGGGCTTCTATGATTCTATGCAGCCCTTCCACCGCTTCGTAGGGACGCGTCCTAGCCACCAGATTTTTCAGGATGACGTTATTGATAATAAGCGAGCCGAAAAGGGACACTGCCATCAGACCGCCCACCGGTCTTGTCTTTTTGATAACCAGCAACACCAGCGCCAGAACAATCCAGAACCAGCCGGCGTCTCCTAAGTGGGTGATGAAGGTCATGATGGGGGTTAAAAATTCATTTCTTACGTTTTCCTGTATCCACAACAGGATGTTTCCATCCAGAGTTAATAAAGTATTCCACATAATAATCTCCTGTTTCCTCCTGCGATATAATATATTTTATCATTTTCTGTTATACAGTTTTTTCCTTATAAATTCTGGGGATTGTATCCGAGTTTGACTTTATTATAGCAGGATTCCTTCAAAAACACAAAATTTTCCGTTTCTTCGTTCATCAGCCCTCTTGCTTTTTTTGCCGACTGTTATTATAATATACTTGCATAACTTCCTCGAAATTGTGTAAGTATAATAATATAATTCCATTAAAATAATGAAAGTATGGAGGAATTTTTATGGCTATTGTAAGTGATGAACAGGTCATTAAAGTGCTATGGCAATATAATCCATGGTGGCGTAATCCATCTGCAAGCAAAGAGGAAAGCAAACCACAGAAACGGCTTGCTTATTATGAAGCACTCAGGATGATAAAGCATAAAACACTCAGACGGTTTGCGGTATTGTCTGGTGCAAGACGTGTCGGCAAAACAACGATTATGTACCAGATGATAGAAACTCTGATTGATGAGGGTATCAATCCAAGAAACATTCTGTATGTATCCTTTGATAACCCGATAGTCAAACTTGTCAATGTAGATACTGTCCTCTCTATCTATGAAGCCCTTTACCCTATCAATGGAATACGCTATATTTTCCTTGATGAAATCCAATACACGGATAATTGGGAATTGTGGATGAAAGTAATTTACGACAGCAAAAAGGATATTCGTCTGACTGCGACAGGTTCGGCAAGCCCAATACTGGAAATGGGAGGGGCAGACAGCGGTACAGGCAGATGGAGCATCTTAAAAATACCAACACTGTCATTCTATGAGTATTGCCGCCTGCTTCAGCTTGAAGAACCAATATTGCCCGATAAACTAAAGCTCACAAAACTTGTAAAAATGAGCAATGCACAACTTGGTGATTTAATGAACAGATTTTCTCCTTTAGAGGGGCATTTCAACCGCTATCTGATGATTGGAGGATTTCCAGAGCTTGTACTGTCCGATGATGATATTTATGCACAGCGAATGCTGCGTGAGGATGTGGTTGATAAGGTTATCAAACGTGATGTGCTTACCCTGTTCAATATCCGAAGCCCGCTTTTAATGGAAAAACTGTTCTTATATCTCTGTATGAACTCCACAGAACTTTTCAGCGTAACAACCGCGGCAAAGGAATTAGAAAATATCTCTGTTGCCACAATTGAAAGCTATATTGAAGCTCTTGAAATGTCTAACCTCATCTATCTGGCAAAACCAATCGATGTGGGAAGCAAGGGAGCGTTAAAGGGTAAACCCAAAATTTTTATTGCCGATGCAGCGATACGCAATGCGGTGTTAATGATTGACGATGTATTATCCGATGAGAAGGAACTGGGCTCTATGGTAGAAACTACAGTATATAAGCATATTGTATCTTTCTATCAAGGCAGTACGGCACAACTTGGTTATTTTCGAAAAGCAAAGGATAATCAAAAAGAGGTTGATGTGGTGATAGAACTTCCCCGAGAAAAAATACTCTGCGAGGTCAAGTACCGCAATCATTCCCATATTCCTGCTTCCGATGCCATTGTTGAGTTATGCAAAGACGAGCAATCAAAGGTAACAAACGCTTTTCTTGTGACAAAACAGTTAAATGATTTTGGTATCACAAAGCACGAAACCAAAGTACCAATTTTACGGATACCTGCTATAGCCTTTCTGTATCTTTTAGGCAAGGCGGAAGCAGACGGAGAAAACGGCAAAATGTAAGATAAAACTCTCTACTGGGGTCCCGTCAACACCTTATTCAAAATATCCGCCAGCGGCACCATGGCATTCATCGCCTCCTGCACCGTATTGGTCTGCGCCCCCACCTCAATCAGCAGCGATTTCGGGCAATAGTGCATGTTATAGCGGTAGCCTTTCAGGTAAATCCTCCTGGTAAAATCAGGATAATATTCCGCCGCCTTTAACTGCATTTGAAAGGAAATAGCAAGGTTATCCTCTATGTAGGGATTGTAGAGATAATCAATATCCCCCAGCTTCGTGGTACGGCTTAACCCGTTAAAAAACATAACCTGCGCCATTTCCGTCCCGTTAATTTCCGTCACCAGGCGGGTATCCTCCCGCACCCCGTCCCGGTGCAAATCAATCACTACCTCAATGCTGGGATTTTCCGCTAACACCTGTTCTAAGGCAGGCCCCGCTTTCGAATAGGCGTGGTCCCTGTCCCCCACATCATACTCCCCCTTATGATGTATCACAGAAAATCCGTACTGCTCCGTCAAAAGCTTCGTCAGATAATCTCCCACGCCCACCACCGAAGTGGCGGCGTCCCCCGGAACAGAATCCTTGTAGCCCTCCTGGGAATGGGTGTGGTAAATCAATATCTGCGGAGTAGAGGCGTCATGGCTCAAACGCATGTCTTTCCCCAACAGGCTGTCTGCATTCAGCTGGCTGCTGTTGATGGTGGTGGTGTTATCCACCTGATAAAAATTCTGCAGCAGATAATCAAAATCATTTAATTTTTCCCTGGAATAGACAACCTTGGGTTCCGCGGCTAACACAGAGGTTTCCACCGTACTTTGCTGCGTATTCTGCGGTTCGCTGCCAACCTGCCCCGCAGCCAGCTCCCCGGCAGCCAGCTCCGCTGCATTTTCACTGCCGGAATTTTCCGCCTGGCTGTCTGTCCCTGCGGCATTTTCCCCCTGGCTGTCTGTCCCTGCGGTCTGGCTGTCTGTCTCTTCCGGCAGGCTCGTACCAGTCTCGGACGAAGCCTCCGAAGCAGTTCCAGCCTCCACCAGATTTCCGTTTTCGTCCACATAGTTTTCATCCGCCGCCTCCCTGGCTAAGATATCCTCGTAGGACAAATCGCTTTCCACCTGGGTCTGATAGCTGTTTTCCTCCGCCATGGTTTCCTCCGAAGGCTCTCCGTCCGTTTCCGGGAGCAGCTCCTGAAACAATGTTTCCGCAAAACCGTCCCCTTCCTCTCCTTTTGCGTTGTACACCGCCCCCGGCAGGTATAATTCCAGAATATCCTGATAGCAGGCAATTTTCCCCTGAAGCTTTAAGCTCTCCCAAAGCCCTGTATTTTCCTTCAGCAAAAACAGGATAAGAAGCATTGCCAGTACAAAAATAACCGCTGTTTTTCTTTTTTTCTTTTTAAACCGATGATAAGAATGATGTGCATACATAATTATAGTTTATGCAGCACCCCATTTTCTTATGTCAGACAGTCTCTAAGGGGCGCCCTCCCATAAATGCAATATTGAGTCCCTCCGAAATGGTAAAGCTTAAGCGTTTTACGGATTCATCAATATCCTTCGGCGTCACAAACATGGCATTTAAGTTTGGGGATAACAGCTCCCGAATCAGCTCATATTTTTCCGCCTCGTTTAGTTCCCCCAGAGTGCTCCCCAGATTGTTTAACGTCTCACTCTCGCCCATGGCGGTAATCAGGTTATACATGGTATCGTTGACAATGGTTGCGGCGTCCACCACCGTGGGAATGCCAATGGAAATTACCGGAACCCCCAGACTTTTCTCATTCAGCCCATGCCTGTGGTTTCCCACGCCGCTGCCGGGATTAATGCCCGTATCCGTCACCTGTATGGTACGGTTTAAACGCTTGGTGCTTCTGGCTGCCAAAGCGTCCACCGCAATAATCAAATCCGGGCTGGTTTCTTCAATAATTCCTTTGATAATCTCTAAGCTCTCCATTCCGGTCTGCGCCATGACCCCCGGCACAATGCTGCTGATTTTATTTACCTTATCCGACCCGAAGGCGTATTTTCCATATTCCTTAATAATATGCCTGGTGATAAAAAGATTGTCCACCACCCTGGGTCCTAAGGCGTCCGGCGTCACCTCGCGGTTGCCTAAGCCTACCACTAAAATGGACATTTCCTCCTTTTTATTTTTCACAAGTCTTTTGATAATTTTGGCAAGCTGGACGGAAATTTCCCGATGGTAATCCTCGTCCTCTTCGTCCATATTTCCCGCCTCAATGGTAATGTAGGTTCCTTTGGGCTTTCCCATGGTCTTTGCCCCGTTTTCCGTCTCAATCACCACCGTGCTGATGGTGAGGTTCTTATCAATCTTTTCCTCTAAAAACCTGACTCCCTTTAACTCCACATGGTCCTCCTGCATTTGCTCCTGTGTCTCTAAAGCCAGGTCGGTACGAATCTGATACATAACGTCCTCCATATCCTTTTTTCTATAGTTTTTCATTCCCACAGAAAAATTATCCAATTATTTTTCAACAATTTTTTCCAATACCCCTTGACAGAAATGCTTTCATGTCCTACAATACTCTAGTATGTTTACATTGAACTGTCCGTGTCCGGCTTTGATGTAGACTTCCGATGCAACGTTTTATGTTGCGAATCATAAATGATAACCATAAAAAAATTGGAGGTGTACAAGTTGGCTAACATCAAATCTGCAAAGAAAAGAATTTTAGTAACAGAGATTAAAACTGCCAGAAACAAATCTATCAGAAGCGAAGTGAAAACTTCTATTAAGAAAGTAGAAGCTGCAGTAGCTGCAAACGATAAAGAGGCTGCAAAGGCTGCTTTAACCGTTGCTATCTCTACCATCGAGAGCGCTGCTTCTAAGGGAGTTTACCACAAAAACAACTCTGCTAGAAAAGTTTCCCGCTTAACAAAGCTTGTGAACGCAATGGCTTAATATATTTTATAGCATAAAAAAACACCAGTACCGTCATGCTGGTGTTTTTTTATTGCTACATTTCGAAAACAACTGCCTGATAACCCTTCAGCTGTATTTCGTTTCCTTCTATCTGAATCTCCTTCTCATTGTTCAGCAAAATCTTTGTCACTTTTCCGGGAAGCGTCGCCGATTGCGGCTTTTTCTGATAATTAGCAGCAACTAAAAGCCTTTTCTCCCCATCCTCCCTGGTATAAATCATGAGATTTTTTTCCGGCGCCGCATAGGACTGAAACCTGCCGTAAACCAACACATTTTTATATTCGGGATTTTTGCGGAGCGCAATCAGTTTCCGGTAAAAAGAGAATACAGAATCCCCGTTTTGCACCTGATTTTCCACATTGAGCCGTTTACAGTTGGGATTTACGGCGAGCCACGGCGTCCCTTCCGTAAAACCTACATTTTCCTCCGCCGTCCACTGCATGGGCGTTCTGGCATTGTCACGGCTAAAACGGCTTACCGCCCGAAGCGCCTCTGTTTCGCCAAGCCCTGCGCCAAGCGCCACCCGGTACTCGTCTATCGTGGAAACGTCGTCTATCTGCTCAATGGAAGAAAATTCCATATTTTCCATGCCTATCTCCTGCCCCTGGTAAAGAAAGGGCATCCCCCGCAGACACATGGTAATTAACGCCAGCATTTTCTTGCCCTGCTCCGTGCATTCCCCCTCCGGCAGATAATGGCTCACGCCCCTGGGCTCATCATGATTTTCAATGATATTTGCCAGAAATCCCACCTCATTCATTCTCTCCTGGCTCTCACACACCGTACGGATATATTCCTCCGGCGTAACTTCGGCGGAGTCATACCAGCCCTTCTCACTTTTTCCGATAAGCGTTGTGCCAAAATCAAACATGGTGGAAAAATAGCCTTCGTCTCCCACAAAAGCCGGGATTTCATTCTGCTCCACGTCAAAAACCTCACCCACGGAAAATGCGTCATGCACTGCAAAGGTGCTGCTGCGCAGCTCTGCAAGAAAAGTTCCAACCCCTTCCGCCTCTGCGAGCATATTCTGGATACTGCTCAGTCCGTCCTCACGGTCCGCCGGATAATCCCGAAACGGCAGCGCCTTTTTAATATTAATGATGGCGTCAATCCGAAAACCTCCCAGACCTTTCTCTAACCACCAGTTCACCATCCGGTAAACCTCTTCCCGCACTTCCTCATTTTCCCAGTTCAAATCCGGCTGCTTTTTATGGAAGAGGTGCAGGTAGCATTTATCGGGATGTCCCGGAAGCGGCTCCCACACACTGCCGCCAAAGTAAGAACGCCAGTTTGTGGGCGCTTTCCCCTCTCTGTAATCTTCAATATAAAAGTATTTCCCGTATTTTCCATCCGGGTCTGCTATCGCTTTCTGAAACCACTCGTGTTCATCGGAGCAATGATTCACCACAAGGTCCATCAGGATATACATATCCCTTTTTTTCGCCTCCGCAATCAATTCCTCCATATCTTCCATGGTTCCGAAGCGGGGGTCGATATTGTAATAATCTGAAATATCGTACCCCTGGTCTGCAAGCGGCGAGCAAAACACCGGAGACAGCCACACAATATCCACCCCTAAATTTTTCAGATAATCTAACTTCCGTATCACGCCCTGCAAATCACCGATACCATCCCCGTTCGTATCCAAAAAACTTTTGGGATATATCTGATACCCGATTTTATCATGCCACCATTTCTTTTCCATACCGTCACCTCTATCTGTAATATAACACCAGCGCCTCATAGGGTTTTAAACTCTGCATTTCCCCGTTGCCCCTGCCATAGTTAGAAATCAGCACTTCCCCATCCGCTTTGGCAAATTCCTCCGGAATGGTAATGCTTCTTTCCTCTTTTGAGAAATTGCACATCACCAAAAGCCGCTCTTTTCCTAAGGTTCTCGTATACACATACAAATTCTCATCCTCCGGCAGCAACAATTCATAAGAGCCGTACACAATGATTTCATACTTCCTGCGGAGTGCAATCAGCTTCTTATAATAATGAAATACAGAGTCAGGATTTGCCATTTCCGCCTTGGCATTAATCTCCTTATAATTGGGATTCACCGCCAGCCACGGCTCCCCCTCCGTAAATCCTGCATGAAGGCTGTCATCCCACTGCATCGGCGTTCTGGCGTTGTCGCGGCTCTTATACCGGAAACAGGAAATCAGCTCCCCGCTCTCCCAGTCGCCGGAAACCTCCACCAGCTCATGATAGGCATTGATATTTTCAATATCCCGAAACTGGCTGATATCCGTAAAGGGATAATTCGTCATCCCCAGCTCCTCTCCCTGATAAACATAGGGCGTTCCCTGCATCATATGAATACAGGTAGCAAGCATTTTGGCAGAGCGTTCCCGGTATTCCTCACTGTCATTTCCAAACCGGGACACCGAGCGGGGCTGGTCATGATTCTCAAGATAGAGACTGTTCCAGGCTTTCCCCTCTAACTCCGTCTGCCATTTAGACATCACCTTCTTAAACTCCACCAGAGGCACCGGATTTTTGTTCCACTTTGTCCCCTCATTCCCGATATCCATATGCTCAAACTGGAACACCATATTCAGCTCATGCTCCGCCTCCCCGGCATACCGTTTCGCCTCTTCCACCGTCACTCCCGAAGTCTCCCCCACCGTCATCAAATCATAATGGGACAGCACCTTCTCATTCATCTCCTTCAAATACCGGTGCACATTCGGTCCGTGAATGCTGTAGGGTCCAAAGTCCCCGTAAAGATTTCCCGGAGCCACCGGACCGTCCGGCAATTCCTTCGTCTTAGAAATCATACTGATAACATCCATGCGGAAACCGTCAATCCCTTTCCTGCACCACCAGTCCATCATGGAAAATACTTCCTCCCGCACCTTCTCATTGTCCCAGTTCAAATCCGGCTGTTTCTTAGAAAATAAATGGAGATAATACATATCCGTCCCCTCATCATACTGCCACGCCGAGCCGGAAAAACAGGAGCCCCAGTTATTCGGCGGCACCTTCTCCCCCTTCCCCTCTCTCCAAATATAATAATCTCTGTAAGGATTATCCTTACTCTTCCTGCTCTCCACAAACCAGCGGTGTTCATCCGACGTATGATTCACCACCAAATCCATCACAATCTTAATTCCCCGCTCATGCGCCTCCCGGAGCATCTCATCAAAATCCTCCATCGTCCCAAACTCCGTCATAATCGCCTGGTAATCACTGATATCATACCCATTATCATCATTCGGCGACTGATACACCGGCGAAAGCCAAATCACATCAATCCCCAGCTCCTTCAAATAATCCAATCTCCCGGTAATCCCCTTAATATCCCCCACACCATCACCATTACTGTCCATAAAACTCCGCGGATAAATCTGATACACCACCGCCTCTTTCCACCAAGTATGCTTCATCCTATCTTCCTCCTTCTTTCTCAAACCAAATCTTTTAACACCCTTTGCACATTTCCCCAAAATTCCACCCATTTTATTCGAAATTTTCTAACCTTATGCGCATAAGTTCATATGAATATTATATACACCCAATCCCAGCATTCGTCAACCCTCTTTTCCCACATTTTATCTCTTATCACATTCCCCAATCCCTTACCCCCTCTTCCCCTTCACCAAATAAAATGAAATCGGATACAGAAAATCCCCCCTACCTACTCCAGCAACGTCCAACCTTGCCAAGTACTTTAAGGATTCGGGGGGCAAAAGCGGCGTTCAATAACCGATATCGGCAGACTGCACAAAGATGGCTCTGTTTTTGTGACTATGGGAAGAGATTAGATGTTCTTAGAAATCTGCTATGTATCCAGTAACGCCCAGCCACGGACGGCTGGGCGAGGTACAACGGCGCCACGGACGGCGCCCTTGTACCGTTTACGTCTCTCCCCCACCACTCCCGGCAGCAGATTTCTTAGAACATCTTATCTCTGTACATCGGAACAAAAACAAAGCCATCTTTGTGCAGGCTGCCTCACCCGCTTAATCACCGCCCACTTTTGCCCCCCGAATCCGCCCCCACTAAAAAAAGAGAAACCCACCCCCGCAGATTTCTCTCTCACAACCTCTTCACCGTATCTCTCACCACCAGCCTCACCGGCAGCACAACCCTATTTTCTTTGATATGTTCCCCCCGCTTCAGCCTCATCAAATACCGTACCGCCGTCTCCCCCTTCTCCGTGGCGCTCTGATGAACCGTAGTAATCGCCGGGTAACTCATCTCCGAATAAATATTATCATCAAATCCCGCCACCGATACATCCCGCGGCACCCTCATCCCCTTCTCCCGCAGATAATTCATAATCCGCAGCGCATAATAATCAGACGCCGCAAACAGCGCCGTATATTTCGTACAAATCCGGTAAACCTCCTCCAAACTCTTTTTCAGCTCCTCCTCACCGGCGCCCAGTTTAAAGAAATTCCTCTGGTCCACCAGGCAGCCCGCCTCCGTCATCGCCGCCGAAAAACCGCAGTACCGCTCGTAGTCCACCCCATAAAAGTTGTCCGCCAGAAACAGGATATCCCTGTGCCCCTGCTCCAACAGGTATTTCCCCATCAGATATCCTCCCTGCCTGTCATCCAGCCCGATACTGATTCCCGCCATCTCCGCCTCTCCCGGATAACTGTCCACAAACACCTGAGGCTTTTTGTAACGCTTCTGTACCAGCTCACAGTCCTCTTTTCCCATTCCCACCAATATCATACCGTCCACATTCCAGGACAGCACCGTCCTTATCAGCTCCTGGGCGGTCTCGGAAAAATACATCATCAGGGCGTAGCCGTCTTTTTTCAACTCCCGCTCAATCGCCCCCACCAGCTCCGAAACAAAAGCGTCCTTTAAATAATTATCGTCATTCTCCTTAGACACAATGCCGACGCCCACAATCTTCGACTCATTTGAAGCTAAATTCCGCGCACTGATGTTGGGAACATACTCATATTCCTCCATCAGCTTATTTACTTTTTCTATGGTCTCCTGGGATACCTCCGTTGTCTTGCCGTGTATCACATTAGACACCGTTGTGGTGCTGAGCCCCAGCATATTCGCCATTTCTTTAATTGTAATCATAGTTTCACCGCCGCAGCCCTATCCAGACACGGCTCTCTCCTGTTTCTGCTGTCGTTTTTCCTGTTTCTGCAAGCAGCACTATCCAGACACGGCTCTCTCTTTTCTGCTGTTGTTTTCCTTTTTCTGCAAGCAGCACTATCCAGATATAGTTCTCTCCTGTTTCCGGCTGTATTTCATAATAAAAAGCTCCACTGCCATCTGGTCATTCATCTGTCCCGTTTTCACTGCCTCTTCCAACTCTGCCCCGTCCCGCAGCGCCTGCTTTAGCTGCTGCAGGGTAAAGCCCTTCGCCTGGCTCACATTCCGCTTCACGGCAAAGGGAGGCACCCCTGCCACTTTTGCCATGGTGGCGTTGTCAAGCCCCCGCGCCGACATATCCCGGATATTGAGAAGAATCTGAAACTGTCTGGTAATGAGAAACATAATCCGCATGGGCGGCTCCTTTAAGGTCAGCAAATCATAATATAAATCCAGCGCCTTTCTCTGGTTATGCTCCGCAATGGCGTTGACCATCTCAAAAATCTTGTTGGTGGTCTGTTCCGTCACCACCGCCTCCACATCCTCCGCTGTAATCACATCCCGGTCTATGGCATAACAGACCAGCTTTTCTAACTCCCGGTCAATATTCCCCATATCCGTTCCAGTCTTGCTCAAAAAAAGCTGCAGCACGGAGCCGGTGATATTTTTCCCCTCTTTTTTCAGACGGGAAACAATCCAGCGTGTCAAAAGCTCTTCGCTCTGGGCGGAAAATTCCACCACGCTCCCCAGCTTTTTCACCGCCTTGTACATCTTGGAACGTTTATCCACTTCTTCCTCTACAAACAGAAAGCAGGCGGCGGGCGCTATCTGCGGCAGATATTCCGCCAAATCCTCGCAGGCGCCTTTAAAAAATCCGCTGTCCTCCACCAGTATCACCCTGCGCTCCGCAAAAAAAGGCAGTGTCTCCGCCAAATCAATCAGCTCCTTCGGATTGATGTTTTTTCCCGAAAAAGCAGTAAAATTCATATTGTCATCCGGCGCGGCAAGGGCATTTTTCAGCTTATCCTTATACTGCTTTTTCAAATACCCCTCCGTCCCGTAGAGCAGATACATCTGTTTCAATTTTCCTGTTTTGATATCTTCATCTATACTTTTCATGGGTTTATTCTAGCACAATCCCCCGCCCGACTTCAAGCAATTTACTGCCGTTCTTTCATTCTCTGAAAATCAACCGTTACTGTTCACACGACACCATGCACTGTGCTGCATGGTGTCCGGCCACTGAGCAACAACCAGCCTAAAAAAACATTTTCATCACTATATGATTTATGCTAAAATAAGGAAAACAGAAAGGTATTATAACATTGAAATTTTCATTCAACACAAACTACTCTGCGGAAGAACTGGATTTTCTCACCAAAAACAACTGTGAAATCTTATCTGAGCTAAAGCTATCACGAGTTGGTTTCACAGAAATACCACAGAGAATGATAAAATACTGCGGAACCTATGTTGCGGAAATATCCGATGAAGAGGGGCTGTCCTGGGCTGTTTTATCAAAATCCCGGACAGGCGCTTATATCTTTACCAGCTGCTATTCCGACCTGCCATCTATGGCAGAGGGGCTATAATTCTATCGAAAACGGCAGAAGCAGCCACACATTATTCAGGCTGAAAACAGAAGAAGGAAGGGCTGTGGATTACCTCATGGGACCATGAAGCCCGCCTGGAAATCGAAGGCGCTTATTCTAATCTGGTTGAATTTCTGCAGGATATGGAAAGTGAATACGAAGAAACCGATTTTTAAACGAACAATGCTTTATTCTTCCAGATAAGTTTCCACTAAAAATCCACCCTTTTTCCTGCGGAACTTTATCTGTCCGCTTTCCATGGTGTAGAATACTTTGCTGCCTGCCGCCTCCATATGAGAGACTGCCTCCGCTCCCGGATGTCCGTAGTGGTTCTTTTCCCCGCAGGAAATAACGGACACCTTGGGCTGCAGCATTTCTAAAAACTCCTCAGAATTTGAATACTTAGAGCCATGATGCGCTGCCTTGTAAAAATCCACGCTCCCCAGCTCTTCCATTTCCAATAATTCTCGTTCCTGCTCTGCTCCGATATCCCCGGTAAAAATTCCGGAAAATCCATTTTCTTCATATAACAAAACCAGAGACAGGGCATTCTTATCCTCTGTCACATTTCCTCCCGGTGACAGCACCCGAAGCTCCGCCGTGCCAAGGTGAAGCGTCTCCCCCTGCTCCATAAAATGTATCTCCGTCCCCTTCTCTGCGGCAAGACGCACCAATTCTTCATAGGCTTTGTCCTGGGGAATTTCTCTGGCAAAAAGCAGATTCCCGACAGGATAATCATTCTCCAAAAGCTCCTTCAACCCGGAAATATGGTCATAATCTGTGTGGGACACAATCCAGTAATCTATCTCCCGGATTCCCCTGTATTTCAAAAACGGCTCTATCCGGTAAGTCCCCACCTTCGAAACATCCGTGCTCCCTCCGTCAAAAAACAGATGATACCCGCTTTCCGTGCGTAAAAAGATACCGTCCCCCTGCCCCACGTCCAGCACGTCCAGCTCAAATCCTCCTTTTGCCGGAAAAAACAAAAATAACAGCATACCTCCCATCACCGCTGTCCCTGCCGCCAGCTTCCGCAGCGAAAAGCTCTGTCTTTCCTCCCTTTTTCTGCGGTTTTTGCACCACCAAACCAGACAAAACAGCAGCGCATAGTATAAAAACATTTTCCATGCCGCAGGCTGCCCCGTCACCCACACGGGATTCGGCAGCGCCCTTGTGATATCGCAGATTTTTTCATAGCCAGCCAATATTACCTGACAGGGAAAAAACAGATATTTTGCCAGCGCCGGAATATACAGCCCTGTGATACCTCCTGCAATTCCACAAACAAGCACCACTCCCATAAAGGGAAGCACCAGCAAATTCACCGCCACCCCATAGACAGGGATTTCATAATAATACCATGCCGCCATCGGCAATGTCGCCATCTGAATTGCCGCCCCGGTATAAATTTTTTCCAGCCATGGATGTCCTTTTGTATACTGCCTTACCATTTTTCCCAAAAGCACTACCCCAAGCACCGCCCCAAAGGAAAGCTGAAAGCCCGCATAAAACAAAATTCCCGGATTTTCCAGCAGCAGGCATAACGCCGCAAAGCCCAGGGCATTCAGGGAATCATAGCTGCGTCCAACCGCCTGCGCTGTTATCAGAAAAAGAAACATACACACCGCACGAAAGACGGACGCTCCAAGTCCTGTCATTTCCCCATAAGACCACAGCAGCAGCGCCGCAGGAAGCCCCGCTCCCCAAAAGCCCAGTCCCGCTCTGCGCAGCAGGCGGTATACCAGCATTCCGATGACAGACACATGAAGTCCGCTGATGGCAAGGATATGGGAAATGCCGACAGCCTGGTAAGCCTCCTTTACCTCCCCCTCCAGCAGGGATTTATCCCCCAGCACCATGGTAATTAAGATACCGCTGACCCGCTCCGGCAGAAGAGCCTGATACACATTTTTCATCCGCCCTTTCCATCGGTAAAGCGTCTCTCTCCAACGGTCTGGTTTTCCGTATGTATTTATGATTTCAGGATTTCTGATTTGAAATGACAGCCCCTTTGCGCGGTAATAAGCCTTCGAATCGAAATTCCCCTCATTTCGCGCTTCTTCCCACAAATAAGCCGTTCCCTTTACTATAAGCGTTTCTCCGATAGAACAGGTATCGGAATTAAGAAAAATCTGGACTTTCCCACAAGAAAGGGTTGTCCGGTCAGATTTGTCCGCAGGTATCTCTTCTTTGTCGCCTGCAGATAGACACTGCACCATTTGGCAGTCTGATAATTCATAGATGTATTGCTGATTTTTTTCCTGTTTTCCCGCAAGGCGTCCCCGCAGCAAAAGCTCTTCTCCCTCTTTTACATAGGCTTCACAGGCGTCATATCTCTGCTGCATTCCGCTGGTTCTCACATAGCCGCCCGCCGCAGCAAGAAACGCCGCCATCCCGTAAAGAAGCAAAATGACTTCTCCCGCCAGAACCTTCCGCCTCCGTTTCCGGTATGCGAAACATCCCATTCCAAGGACCGCCGCCGGAAATGCCAGCCACCCCATGGGCACTCCGGCAAGCAGAATCCCCAACAGGGCGCCTGCCGCCATCTGGCAAAATGGCCGTTCCCTCAATCTCACTCCTCCTCTGTTGCTTCCTCCGTCCCGATAGAGCCTTCACTGACCACATAATCTAAATTTCTGTCGTACATCTGGCTCAGCTCAAAGGTATCGCGGTACACACCGCTGGTATCTCCCTTGACGGAAATCTGAACCTTGCTGATGGTAGACAGTTCTGTCAGCGAATTGACAATCGAGTAAATTACAACCGCCTCACTCACCTGATAATCCTGATTTCGGAAGTTGTCATCCAGGCTCACATAACAGACGCCCTCCACCACAGATACCGTCAGAAGCTTCGTCCCCTCAGGAATGGCAGACTTTGCCCCCTCCATCTCCGGTCCTTCTAAAAGCTGCTCCATAATCAGTTTTTCCAGGGAAATATTTCCGCTGTAGTAAACGTCCTCCCTGGTCTCCTTCACCAGCCCGTTTCCCTCTTCATTGGAAAAATACAGGGTCAGGGACGTATTCTGTATGGAGTTAATCTGCTCCCCCGGATTTTCGATAAAGCTTTCCTGATTCATGCTGCCGATGATATTTCCATCCGCATCGCTTAAGGGCGAGTCCCCCACATAGAAGGTGACGCAGTCCACTCCGTCAATCTGGGTCATGGTACGCACCACCGCCGCCCGGCAGAGCACTTCCTCCACCGCATTCATATTGTTATAGTCAGAATCGAAATAAATGGAAAGCAGCGCCCCGTCTAAGGAATAATCCGTAACCTCCACATCATTGGGAATGGGTTTCCTGCACTCCACCGAATCAGAATCCGAGCTTAACATTGCCAGAAATTCCGGTATCAAATCCTTTACAGAATCCGCCTTGGGTTCATAGGGCATTTTTATAATTTTTGTTTTCTCTTTATTCAGGTATTCGATATGATATTCGCTGCTCACCTCTTCCTGCCCGCATCCGGTGAGAAGCAGCAGCAATGAAAGCAGCACAAGAATATATCTTTTTATCATAAATCTCCTTTACCGCCCCGGACAGCCTTTTGGGCAATCCCACAGGGTCAAATGATTTCTGTCTTTACAGCTACGAAATATATTTCAGCGGAATCCGGACATTAAATATCGTTCCCTCTCCCTCTGTACTAAATACCTTGATTGCTCCACGGTGCATTAAAATGGCATTTCTTGTAATGGCAAGCCCAAGCCCTGTGCCGCCGATTTCCCTGGAATGGGACTTGTCTACCCGGTAGAAACGCTCATAAATATGTTCTAGGGATTCCTCCGGAATACCGATACCGGAATCCTCCACCTTCAGATAAAAATACTGATGGTCGGCATTTAACGTGACATGCACCCAGCCCTCTTCTTTATTGTATTTAATGGCATTTTCAATCAGGTTGGTAATCGCCAGGGTAATCTTTACCTCGTCCACATCCGCACTCACCGGACGGAAGCTCTCTAATACCAGCTCCACCCTCTGTTTATCCGCAATGGGCTTTAAGCGCTTCAATATCTGCTCTAACAGTTCGTTGATATTGATGTTGGTGACATTTAAGTCCATCGCCGCCTTGTCCATTTTTACCAGAGAAAGCAGGTCATTGATAATCTTTGTCTCCCGGTCTACCTCATTTCCGATATCCTGCATAAATTCCTTGTACAGCTCAATGGGCGCATCCTCCATACTGTTAATGGAATCCGCCAGCACTTTCATGGAAGTCAACGGGGTTTTTAGTTCGTGGGACACGTTGGACACAAACTCCTGTCTGGAATCATCAAGCACCTTCATCCGGCTCAATACGCTGTTGAATTTTTCACAAATAACCTTGGTTTCCGTATAATCATTGACCTCAAGGGCGTCCTCCCCATATCCGGTCTGTATCATATCAATGGATGAGGACATTTTGTGGAAAGGCTTAACTATCTGTATTGCAGCAATCACACTGATAAAGACCACAGCAAACGCACACACCAGCTCAATCACCATGGCATTGGTGGAAAGATACTCATAATTAAGATTAATGCTGTCCGTTGAGACGCTCATCAGCATGACGCCGATAATCTTTTTTTCCCCGCTGTCTAACTGATTCTCCACCAGGGGAATGGTCAGCTCGATATAACGGTTCTCGGAATCGTATTTTGTGATTTCCTCCCCGTTATAGCTTTTGATTACTTCCTCGGAAATAATGGTTTTTCCCTCGTCAAGGCGGTAAGTGTCCTTGATAATATGAAATTCATCATCAATAATCATCACCCTGCCGTCATAGATGGTAGACAGCTGCTCTAACTGTGCATTGATATGGATAGAGGAAGAATGTTTCAGATAATCATTTGATACAATCTGGTTTGCCAGTATCTTCGCCTGGCTGAGTATCTCGCTGGTCCGAATGGAAACTGCCCGGTCTCCATAAGAATTGAGCATCCCGACCCGAAGCAGGATGCCCGGTATGATTCCGATTAAGATAAATAAAAGGATAAGCCTTACCTTTAAGCTTTTAAAAAAATCAAATACTTTTTTAAATTTTGTCATGACATGCACCTTATTAATTCTGGGAATAATAGTAGCCTACGCCCCATTTTGTGTGAACATATTTCGGCTCGCTTGGATTACTCTCGATTTTTTCTCTCAGACGTCTCACGTGGACATCCACGGTACGCACATCACCCGGATATTCATAGCCCCACACCAGGTTCAGAAGATTTTCCCTGCCGTATACTTTGTTTGGATTGTTTACTAAAAGCTCTAACAAATCAAACTCCTTTGCTGTCAGGTTCACTTCTTTTCCCAGAATAAACAGCCGGCGGCTCTCGCAGTCTAACTTCAAATCCCCCGCCTCAATAACCTTGCTGTCCTCTTTTTTCGGCTGGCTGCCTGCCGTTCTTCTCATAATCGCCTTGATTCTTGCCTTGACCTCTAAGATATTGAAGGGCTTGGTAATATAATCGTCGGCGCCGTATTCCAGTCCTAAAATTTTGTCCATATCATCGCCCTTTGCCGTCAGCATTACGATAGGCATATTGGAAAACTCCCGAATCTGCTGGCAGACCTCAAAGCCATCCATTTTCGGCAGCATTACGTCTAACAAAATCATGTCGTATGCATTCTCCGTTGCCAGCTTTAATGCCTCTTCCCCGTCGTAAGCGCAGTCTACCTCCATGCCGTCCTGCTCTAAGCTGAACCGGATACCCTTTACAATTAACTTTTCATCATCTACAACAAGAACCTTTTTCGCCATATTCTATTTCACCTTTATACTATCCTTCACACGATTAAATACGCCTTCTTTGATTCCTTCCACCTGCATGATTTCCTCAATGGAAGAAAACCCACCGTTGCTTTCACGGTAGGATATCATACTGTCCGCCTTTGCCCTGCCAATGCCCGGCAGCGTCATCAGCTCTTCCGCAGACGCCAGATTGATATTGATACGCCCGTCCTGCTCTGTCCCTGCGTCGCCGGAACCCGCTGCTGCCTCATTGCCGGAAGGTGACGTCCCGCCGGAAACGGATGTTTCTCCCAGAGCCTCGGCTTCTTCTTTTGTTAAAATTTTAACCATCTGTCCGTCCGAAACCTTCTCCGCCTGATTGACAGAGGAAAAATCCGCTTCTTCCGTCAGACCTCCCGCAGCCTCAACCGCTTCGTAAATTCTTGCGCCGGCTTCTAACTCGTAGACCCCCGGCTTCTCTACCGCTCCGCAGACATACACATAGCAAATGTCCTGCTCTGCGGAAGCTTCCGAACCCTGATTCGTCACCGCCCCGCTGCCATTTTCCATGCCCTCTGAGCTTTGTTCCGCCAAAGCATCGTTTCTCTTTTCCGAATTTGCAGTATCCTGCTGCGATGAAGCCTCGCTACCACCTCCCGCATTTCCGGTATCCTGCTTCGACGAAGCTTCGCTGCCATTTCCCGCATTTCCGGTATCCTGCTTCGACGAAGCTTCGCCGCCATTTCCCGCATTTCCGGAAAATTGCTGTGACGCAGCCTGGGTATCAGTGTCCAAAATCAGCCCCGCCTCTGCGTTTTCCGGCATCTCAAAATAAGCCGTTTTATCATTTCCGCAGCCAGCCGCTGTCATACAGAAGAACAACAGGACTGCTGCCGCTATCAAATTTCGTTTCATAAGCATTCTCCTTATCTTTTCCACAAGACAGGAGTCCTCAATGCCCATTCTTATTTTAACGAAAATTCTGATTTATGACAAGAGCATAAACCACTTTTTTCACAGATTTTAAAAATACTTTGCAATCGTCTCCTTAAGACCTACCCAAAAATCCCTTGCGTCCTGGGAATCCGGCGCTAAAACCGCTGTCTCGTAAGTCTCATAGGCAGTCTGCTCCACCATGTCCGCCTGCTCAGATAAAAATACGGAATAGTGACCGGAAGTCTCGTACAGCTTATCCGCCAGAGCCACCGTGGCAAATTCCGCAAAATCCGCCGCCTGCTCCGTTTTTTCCGAAAAATCATTTACCACCAGCATTTCCGTCATGGCGCAGACAGCGCTCTTTAATTCCTCATTCAAATCCGGTATCTGCGTCACCGAATAGTTATAGCCCTCCAGCTGATAGAGGGAATCTGTATCAAGCATGGCGCAGAGGGTTCTTCCTTCTTTGAAATTCTCTAAAATATGTTCCTCGGAAACCGTTTCTGCATTGACGGAAAAAGAGGATAACAGCGTCTCAAAAAATTCCAAATCCTGCTGATACATCTCTTCATCGTAAACCACATTCATCCGCTGCGGTTCGTCTTTTTCAAAGGTAACGCTGTTTGCCACAAAGGGAAAATCGTAGAAGGGGTCGTTCACGTCCCATTCCACTAAGTATTCCACATTTTCCCCCGGCTCGTTCTCGTTGGAATAATCAATGATTTCCTGCATGGAAACCGGGGCTGTCTCAAAATAACTGTTCTGGTAAACGAAAAGACAGGTATTATAATTGAGGGGATAACCTAACAGCTTGTCCCCGTAAGCAGCGGCTTCTAACGCATGCTCCGCCGCCCCCGCATAGCTCTCCGCCTTTTCATTTACGGCAGCAAGACCATAGAGGTATGCTGCCTCCAGATTATCTCCTGAAATCAGGTAAACATCCGGATATGCATCATCCTGCATGGTCCTGTCATAAACCTCCGTCATATATTCGGCAGCATCCTCGTACATCGGCAGCACCTTCGTCCCCGTCTCTTTAAAGTATTCTTCCGCCGCCAGCGAAAAAAATGCATCGTAGGATTTGTCACTATACCAGAAAATCAAATCCGTATCCGCCTGCTGGTAGGCTTTGTCCGCCAGGAGAGGATTCTCTGCGCCGGTCTGTTCTGCCGCTGCCTTTTTCTGCCCGGCTTCACTGACCGCTGTCTCTCCTGCTCCTGCCTCTCTCTGCCCGGTTTCACCGACCGCTGTCTCTCCTGCCTCTCCCTGACCGTTTTCGGTTACAACCGTCTCTTGGTTTTCATTACCATTATCTGAAACAGAAGCATTCTGAACGTTTGCTGCTGTCAAAATAAGCAGACCCGCCACTATAATTACGGATACAATTTTTTTCTGTAATGTTCCCATCTCTTCCTCACATACTACTTTACTTTTTCCATGTACTTATCGCAAAATATTTTTTACAGAACAATTCTACACGCCTTGCAGAACACGTTCCAATTTCTGTAGCTTTTCGTTCACACACTATCTCACTTAAAAACAATTCTACATGCCTTGCAATACACACTCTAATTTCTGTATCATCTCGTCCACGTGCTCTTTCTCAATGATGAGAGGCGGTACAAAACGGATGACATCAGAGCCTGCCGTTATCACGAGCAGTCCCTCTTCAATGGCTTTTGCTGCAATCTGTCCCACCGGTTTTTCTGACACAAGCCCCTGAATCAGCCCCATGCCCCTTCTGGCGGTAATAAAATCATATTTTTCCACCAGTTCGTCTAATTTCTGTTCCAGATAAGGCGCAATCTCTTTGACATGTCCCGGAATATTGTCCCGCTCCATGATTTCCAACACCTTATCCGCAGCAACGCCAACGAAAGGATTTCCGCCGTAGGTGGTTCCATGGTCGCCCGGTTTTAAGGATTTCTCCGCTACTTTTTCGGTCATGAGGAAAGCTCCCACCGGAACGCCGCAGCCAAGGGCTTTCGCGCTGGTCATCACGTCCGGTTTCACTCCGTAATGCTGCCATGCAAACATTTCCCCGGTTCTTCCCATACCGCACTGGATTTCGTCTAAAATCAGGAGGATATCGTGTTCATCGCAAAGCTGCCGCACCCCTTTGATAAACTCCATAGTCGCAGGATAAATTCCGCCCTCACCCTGTACCGTCTCAAAGAGAATAGCGCAGGTTTTCTCATTGACAAGAGCCTTTACACTGTCTAAATTATTAAATTCCGCAAATTTCACCCCCGGCATCAAAGGCTCAAAAGGCTCCTGATAATGTTTATTTCCGGTAACGGACAACGCTCCTAAGCTTCTGCCGTGGAAAGAATGGTTCATGGCAATGATTTCATGTCCCGCATGACCGTCTCTGGTGAAGGCATATTTTTTTGCCGTCTTAATGGCTCCCTCGATTGCCTCCGTGCCGCTGTTGGTGAAAAACACCCGGTCCATGCCGCTGGCTTTCTTCAAACGCTCCGCCGCATTGGCGATAGGGACATTATAATAGAGGTTTGAGGTGTGAAGCAGCTTATCCACCTGGGCTTTTAACGCCTCATTATATTCTTTATTGTTATAGCCTAATGCCTGCACTGCAATGCCTGCCGCAAAATCCAGATATTTTTTCCCGTCGGTATCGTAGAGATAAACTCCGTCGCCATGGTCTAACACCAATTTAAAACGATTATATGTATGAAGGATATTCTCCTCCGCCTTTTCAATATAGCTTTCCTGATTCACTGCGTTTCTCCTGCCTTTCTGCAACTGCAAATTCACGTCTTTCCTGTGCTTAACGCCGCCGTTTTCCGTTCTGTCCTGTCCTTAAAATCTTGTCACCTGGTCACCTAAAATCACGGTACCGATTCCTTTTTTGGTGAAGATTTCCAGTAACAGACAGTGGGCGATGCGTCCGTCTAAAATATGTACCTTTGATACGCCGTTTTCCACTGCGTCAATGCAGTTATTTAATTTCGGCAGCATGCCTCCGCCGATAAATCCGCCGCCGATTAACTCTCTCGCCTCCGGAATGGTCAGGGAGGAAATTAACGTGCTCTTATCGGAGGGGTCTTTGTAAACGCCCTCGATATCCGTCAAAAATGCCAGCTTTTCCGCATTAACTGCCTTTGCAATGGCACATGCCGCATCATCCGCATTGATATTATAGCTGTTGTATTCTTCGTCCATACCCACCGGGCAGACGATAGGAAGAAAATCTTTTTCCAGTAAATCGTAAAGGATTTTCGGGTTTACTTCGGTAATCTCGCCTACAAAACCGATGTCTTTTCCGTCCGCATACTTTTTCTCAACCTTCAGCAGACCGCCGTCTTTTCCACTGATTCCAACGGCATTGACACCCAACTCCTGCACCAGTTTTACTAAGGATTTTCCTACGCGGTTTAATACCATCTCGGCGATTTCCATGGTTGCTTCGTCTGTTTTACGGAAACCGTTGACAAACTCCGGCTCCATGCCTGATTTTTCCACCCATTTGCTGATTTCCTTGCCGCCACCGTGAACGATAATCGGTTTAAAGCCTACTAATTTTAACAAGGTTACATCCTGTATCACCTGGTGCTTTAAGGTTTCGTCCACCATGGCGCTGCCGCCGTATTTTACTACGATGATTTTGCGGTTAAAACGCTGTATATAAGGAAGCGCTTCAATCAGCACTTCTGCTTTCTGCAATAATTCCTGCATATTCTTTTCTTCGATATCCATTTTTATAACCATACCTTTCTATGAACGATAGTCCGCATTGATTTTTACATAATCAAAGGTTAAATCACAGCCCCATGCCGTTGCCTCGGCAGTTCCCATTTTTATGTCTGCGATGGCTGTCACTGCCGGCTCAGATAAGATTTTCGTTGCCTGCTCCTCACTGTAATCGAGAGCCACGCCGTCCTGAATAATCTGCATTTTTCCGGCTGCGCTCTCAAAAAACAAATCTACTTTTTCCGGGTCGAACTGTGCTCCTGAATAACCCATAGCGCAGAGGATTCTGCCCCAGTTTGCGTCATGTCCGAAGATAGCTGCTTTTGTCAGACTTGACGTAATGACGGATTTGCTTAAAATTTTCGCCTGCTCTTTGCTCCCTGCTCCGATGACCTTTACCTCAAAAAGCGCCGTAGCTCCTTCGCCGTCTCCTGCCATCATTTTTGCCAGGGTTTCATTCACCAGATGAAGCGCCTGCACAAAGGCGTCATAGTCTGCATTTTTCTCCGTAATCTCAGGATTGCCCGCCATACCGTTTGCTAAAACCACACAGGTATCGTTGGTGGAGGTATCGCCGTCCACGGAAATCATGTTGTAGGTATCCTCCACATCTGCCTGCAATGCCTCTAACAGCAAAGGCTGTGAGATAGCTGCGTCTGTGGTGACAAAGCTTAACATGGTGCACATATTGGGATGAATCATGCCGGAGCCTTTGCACATGCCCCCGACAGTTACGGTCTTTCCGCCGATTTTAAACTGTACTGCCGCTTCTTTTTCGTGGGTGTCTGTAGTCATAATGGCAAGGGCTGCCTTATGTCCGCTCTCTAAATCCTCTTTCAGCTCCGGTACCATGACATTTACTCCGGCGCAAATCCGGTCAATGGGAAGCTGCATTCCAATCACTCCGGTGGAGGCTACTAGCACCTGCTCCGCCGGAATCTGCAGCTGTTTTTCCACTTCCTCTGCAGTTGCCCGGCAGTAGCCCATGCCCTCTTCCCCGGTACAGGCGTTGGCGATTCCTGCATTGATGACAACTGCCTGTGCCTTTTTGGTCTCGTAAACCACTTTCTGGTCCCATTTCACCGGGGCTGCCTTTACGATATTTTTTGTGAAGGTTCCCGCCACATTGCAGGGCGTTTCACTGTAAATCATTGCCATATCGGTTCTGTCTTTATATTTGATGCCTGCTGCAGTGGAAGCTGCTTTAAATCCTTTTGCTGCGGTAACGCCGCCTGTTATCTGTTCCATATCTGTTCTCCTGCCTTTCTCTAAAACTGTGGGTTTTTATTTTCCCTATTGCCTGCATGGCGTCAGTTGATATGTTGTCACACCATTCTCGTCTGATTTTATGGATTGTGGGTTGTCACGTTGTTCTCGTCTGATTTTATAGATTGTGGGTTGTCATGTTGTTTTCGCCTGATTATGTTGTTTTTATGGATTGTAGGTTGTCACGTTATTTTCGTCCAGCACGCACTCATAATAATTCACGTCATCCCGGAAGGTCCAGCCCATTCCCTGCCAGAAGCGGTTTCCAACCTCGTTTTTCTGGAAAGCAATCAAATTCACTTTACAGATATGCTCTTTTTTCAGCGCCTCCAAACAAGCCTTTACCATTTCCTGCCCGATGCCGTGTTTCCGGTAATCTTCCTGGACACAGACATGATACAGACAGCCTCTCCGCCCGTCATGTCCGCACAAAATGGCGCCGATAATTTTTCCTTCTAAGACTGCCACCATACTGGTGCTTGGATTTCTGCGGATAAACCGCTCCACTCCCTCTTTGGAATCGTCCATGCTCCTGATTCCAAATCCGTGTATCTGCATCCACAGTCCATGTACTTCCTCAAAATCCTCCATGGTCATTTCCCGGATGGTTACGTTTTCTTTCATTATTTCATCCTCTTACGGGAACATCGGAACTAAATTCAGTCCCTCCGCCTCATCAAATCCAAACAATAAGTTCATGTTCTGCACCGCCTGTCCGGCTGCGCCTTTTACCAGATTGTCCAAAGCCCCCATCATTATAATTCTTCCGGTACGCTCGTCAATCTTGAAGTTGATATCCACGTAGTTGCTGCCCTCCACCCATTTGGTTTCCGGCAGTACGTCTTTTTCCAGGACGCGGACAAATTTTTCGTTGCGGTAATATTTATCATAGACTGCTTTCACTTCCTCATAGGTGGGAAGGCTGCCGTCCGGCTTTCTTTTTAATGTGGCATACTCTGTCGCCAGAATGCCCCGGTTCATGGGAACTAAGTGCGGGGTAAAGTTAATCAAAATTTCCTCCCCTGCCGCATAGCCTAACTGTTCCTCGATTTCCGGCGTATGACGGTGGGTTGCCACTCCATAGGCTTTCATATTCTCATTGACTTCGCAGAACAGGTTCGGCAGCTTCGCGCCTCTGCCCGCTCCTGAGGTGCCGGATTTAGCGTCAACGATTAAAGTGGAGACGTCAATCATGCCTTCCTTTACCAGCGGATAAGCTGTCAATATGGAGCAGGTGGTATAACAGCCCGGATTCGCCACCAGCCTTGCGCCTTTGACTTTTTCTCGGTTTATCTCGCAGAGACCGTAAACGGCTTCTTCGATAAACTGAGGGCTTTTGTGCTCAATGCCATACCATTTTTCATAAACCTTTACATCTTTGATACGGTAGTCGGCGCTTAAGTCTACGATTTTGGTTTTGCTTAAGATTTCTTCGGTGAGCACTCCTGCCAGGAAGCCCTGGGGGGTTGCGGTGAAGATGACGTCTACCTGATTCGCCAGTTCTTCCATGTTATCGTCTAAGCAGGCGTCATCCACAATTTCGAACATGTTCTGATAGACTTCTGCGTATTTTTTATCTATGTAGCTGCGGGAACCGTACCATTTGATTTCTACTTCTTTGTGTCCCATTAAAATGCGGACCAGTTCATTTCCTGCGTATCCGGTTGCCCCGATTATTCCTGCTTTTATCATAATGTTTGTATCCTTTCGTTTTGGCTGCTGCCTGAATTATATACACTTAGTATGCCGCCCCGGCGGCACATCCATGGGAAGAACGGTGGTTTTGCGTTCTTCGGTGTGAGGTTGTCGCACTGCACACTTTCTATATTAGTACAGGGGAAAGGGATAGTAAAGTGTAATTTTTATTCATTTTGTGATTTTCTTTGCATAATTATACATTCATTCACATTTTTATGCAAGTCCCTTTTTGTAAAGTTTTATTTTATCGGAATGTAAATGGGGGGTGGGCTGGGTATAAGGTGTGTGGAGGCAGAGGGCGCCAGGGGCAGGGGGAAGTGTTCCGGTGTCCAGAGATAAGATGTTCTAAGAAATCTGCTGCCGGAGGTGGTTGAAATAGGACGTAAACGGTACAAAGGCGCGACGGAATTTTAATTCCGTTTTCCATGGCGCCGTTGTACCTCGCCCAGCCGTCCGTGGCTGGGCGTTACTGGGTATCGGGCAGATTTCCAAGAACATCTAATCTCTTCCCAAAGTCACTCTTCCCCCTGCCCCTGGCGCCCTCTGCCAATATACGTTATCGGCAGCTCCTTACGAGATACTTTCCGGGGAATAGAATGCCACGAAAGGGATGTTTTTCTGAGAAATAGGATGCTGCGAGGCGGATATTTTTCCGGGGAATGCAGGGAAGATATATGATATTAAAATATTCAATTTTATTATTTTAATATCATAATAATAATCTGAGCTTTTTTCATTTAGGATTTGTGTGTTATGGAAACCGTTTTTTTCGTAAAAACGAATTGCTTTTACATTTTCCTTTTACTTCGGGAGGGTCAAAAGGGTCTTCGATTGCTTCTCCGGTCAGCATAATACCTACATAATTATCGTCACATTTTATTGCGAAGCAATGCCCTTTCAAATTATGCTCCTCTCCCAATTCCCCAAAAACAGTCACTTTGTATATGTCCCTGTATTTTTATAAAATATATCTGTATATTTTTGCACTTGCATTTCCCCTCATTTTGTTATATATTGTTTTTAATCGATGTTTACCATCAAATATACTAACGGAAAGGAAACTATCCCATGAAAGAAAAAGTTATTTTAGCGTACTCCGGCGGTCTTGATACCACGGCTATTATCCCCTGGTTAAAGGAGAATTACGATTACGAGGTTATCTGCTGCTGTATCGACTGCGGACAGGAGGAAGAGTTAGACGGTCTGGAGGAAAGAGCTATCTCCTGCGGAGCTTCTAAATTATACATCGTGGATATTATCGACGAGTTCTGCGACGATTACATTATGCCCTGTGTTGAGGCAAACGCTGTTTATGAGAACAAATACTTACTCGGAACTTCCATGGCGCGTCCTCTGATTGCAAAGAAATTGGTAGAGGTAGCCAGAAAAGAAGGCGCTACTGCTATCTGCCACGGTGCAACCGGTAAAGGAAATGACCAGATTCGTTTTGAGCTTGGCATCAAGGCTCTGGCTCCTGACCTTAAGATTATTGCAGCCTGGAGAGATGACAAATGGAACATGGATTCCCGTGAGTCCGAGATTGCATACTGCAAAGCCCACGGCATTGATTTACCGTTCTCCGCTGATTCCAGCTACAGCCGTGACCGTAACATCTGGCACATCAGCCATGAAGGTCTGGAGTTGGAGGACCCGGCATGTGAGCCGAATTACGACCATTTATTAGTGCTTGGCGTTTCTCCGGAAAAAGCGCCGGACGAAGGCGAGTACGTGACCATGACTTTTGAGAAGGGTGTTCCGAAGTCTGTCAACGGCAAAGAAATGAAGGTTTCTGATATTATCCGTGAATTAAACCGTTTAGGCGGAAAACATGGTATCGGTATCATTGATATCGTGGAAAACCGTGTGGTTGGTATGAAATCCCGCGGTGTTTATGAGACTCCGGGCGGAACTATCCTGATGGAGGCTCACCAGCAGTTAGAGGAACTGGTATTAGACCGTGCTACCATGGAAGTGAAAAAAGATATGGGCAACAAGCTGGCTCAGATTGTATACGAGGGAAAATGGTTTACTCCGCTCTGCGACGCGGTGAGGGCGTTTGTTTCCTCTACACAGGAATATGTGACCGGAGAAGTTAAGTTTAAATTATACAAAGGTAACATTATTAAAGCCGGAACTACTTCCCCATATTCTCTTTACAGCGAGTCTCTGGCAAGCTTTACCACCGGTGACTTATATGACCACCATGATGCGGAAGGATTTATCACTCTGTTTGGTCTGCCGTTAAAGGTTCGTGCTATGAAAATGCAGGAATTAGAGCAGGGAAAATAGGTTATTTTATAGAAATGCCATCTTAAGGTAAAATGCTCCTTTCCAAATGACAGGTAATGCAAAAACCTGTTATTTGGTGGAGCATTTTTCATTTTTATTAATTCACTTTATAATTAAATGTTAATTCAATTTTTTCAATCTTCAATAGGTGAAATAATGCATTTCCCTGCCAAAAGTATCACCTGATAATTTTCAAAATAGTATGCTGTACCGTTTTCCCCATCCACGGTAATTTCTCTACTGTCACTTGCAGCCTCATATAAATCCTCTATCCCAATTTTCTGCTGCTGTATCGCTTCCTTCAAATCAATATTTTCAGCCCAAGCAGTTTCAAAATATGCTTCTGACAAATTTTTTGTATATATCTCATATCCATCCAGTTCTCCCACTTTTTCCATACCACATTCTTCTATGGTAATACCCAGATATTGGCTTAGCCCTGTTGCTCTATACTGATGACATGCATCATAAACTAGGATTCCTACTAATAACGCCACAGCCAGAAGAACTGCGCCGTATACAGCTGCAATTCCAAACCATATTTTCCGCATTTTCTTTTTATGGTGCGCTATCACACCTGTACCATCCTGTATCATTTTCTCTTCAATCCCTGCATCCTGCATTTTTTCCATGCAACTCCTGCATTTCTCACACTCTGCGACATGCTCCTCAATAAGTTTTTTACTTCCTTCACTGCAAATCCCGTCCACATACAGCGGCAGTAAATCCTGCACGACACCGCATGTATCAAATTTATTTTCCTGTTTCATACGTCTACATCCTTTCCTGCATCTTTAATCTTGCCCGATGATAGGTTACTCTCGCCCAGGATTCTGTTTTTTCAAATACCTGTGCAATCTGTTTAAAAGAAAGTTCGCCAAATACCCGCAGCTGGAATACTTCTTTATATGGTTCCTCCAAATTATGCAATATCTGATGTATTTTTATTATCTGCTCCTCATCATTTTCCTCTTTCAACTGCACTGCATCATCTGGTATTTCACCTAGTATCTCCAAATTTTTATTTGCTTTCTTCCATTCATCCGCGCATGCATTTTTTGCGATTGTACACAGCCATGTATATTCGCTGGCTCGTCCCTCATATGTATTTTTTGATTTATAAGCCTTGAAAAATACTTCCTGTGTCACTTCCTCAGCCAGACTTCTATTCTTTAATATAGTCAATACATAGGAATATACTTTAATATAATAGGCTCTGTACATTTGTTCAAAATCCAACGGTTACCTCACCTCCCTTTTAAATGCTTCATTAGTTAGACGCAGAAATTGATATTTCGTTACAATATTAAAACATTTTTTTAATTTTTTGAGGTCAGGCTATATAAACCGCCACCCTGACCTCATTTTCAAAATTTTTAAAGGATATCCCATATCTTATTATATACTTTTACACGAAATGCTGAGTCTCCTCCAATATCCACCGGATTTGCATGTTTCCTAATCCACATCAAACATGTGTCAACGGTTGCCCCAACAACTCCAAGGGCAGCAGCCAAAGTTACTCCATATCGAATTAAAGCCGCTGTACTTGCATAATACATTACCGCATGAGCATAAACTTCTTTTGCAATCCGCATTTTTGACAGTCCTGTTGACGCTGTATATTTTGCCCCTACACTTTTACATGTAGATTTGTTTAAATAACTTTTCTTCATAGGAAGAGATACTCCCCCATCAACGTACGTCATTTCTTCTTCACTCATTACCACAAAACTACTTGGCATTACTAATGTCTCATTATAACACATTTCCATATTTGTGTTACCTCCTTTGTTAATTGTTTTTCTTTCCCCGTTTGCAACCGGTTCCAGATATATGTAAATGTACATTTTACATCAAAATAACTTTTTATACCTGCGAATCACCAAAACCAATACTTCCTTTTTAAACAAATGTAAACCAGCAACAGTCCCAGCAAAGCCGCAGCTCCTCCTGTAACTACAGCCTTTTTCATTTTTACACTGGAGATTTTTTCCTTTGTCAGCAAATATTTTCCTCCCTGAGTGAGTTTCAGACCAGAGAAATCATCCAATTCCAACAGCTGATATTTTTCTTTCGACGGATTATATAAATACAAATAATTTCCATCGTACTGTTCCAGCTTTAATTCAATCTCTCCACACAACTCATTTCCATTATTAAGCTCAAATACTATTCCCTCAGGAACCTCCTCGAAAGAAATCCTCGTTTTCAATTCATTCTCATAATTGCAAATCTTATTTCCATTCAAAAGAATCGTATAGCCATCACCGGAAATAGATACCAGTGTTCTGTTCTGGTAATAGTATTTTAACATCTCACGATTCACCACTCTAACCTCTGCCGCATCTATTTTATCAGGATATGTCTTTTCTTCTCCTGTTTTATTTTTTTGTACTTCATCCGCATTTTCCTTCTCTTTCCCACTCTCATTTACAATGACCGAAACAGAAGCGCTGACATCTCCGTTTGACACAATAATGCTGGTGCTGCCACATTTTTTTGCCGTCACAACACCACTCGCCGAAACGGATACAATTCCATCATCACAGGATTGGTAGTTCAATGCCTGTGCTGCCTCTATAGGCATTACTTCCGTTTTTAAAGTAAATGTCTGTCCCGGTTTCAACACCAGATAATCTTCATTTACTGCCAGTTTTGTAGTCGCAACTTTTACGGTAAGAAATGCTTCTCTTGTAATACCTCCCGCAGAACAATAAATAATAACATCTCCTGCTGCTATTCCTTTGACTTCACCAAAGGAATTGACGGTGGCAATCTGTGGGTCTGAGGACTGATAAAAAACTGTGTTTTCTGTAGCTGTTGCGGGAACCACTGTTGCCGTCAATGTCATTGTCTTGTCCACTTCCAGCTCATTTTCGTAATCTGAAATTTCCACATCCGTAACTTCTATGATTTCTGTTTCTTCCTCCAGTGTCTCGACTACAGTCAATTCAAAACTGGCTGTCACAGCGCCACAGGCAGCCGTAATTTTTGCCGTTCCCGCTGATTTTGCTGTAATCCTTCCCATTCCATTAATTTCTGCCACCTTTTTATTATCGGAATCATAAGTAATAGTCTGTTCTGTGGCATTTAGCGGAAGAACTGTCACTGTAAGAAGCTGTCTGTCACCAACTGCCATCCTAATCTGATACTCTCCTAAATCAAGTTCTGTTACCTTGATGATTTCCTCTGTGCTTCCGTTTTCCGTATTCTCTTCCTTTTTTTCTGTATTCTCAACTTCCGTATTTTCTTTCTCAGAATTTTCCTGAACCTGAAGTTTTTCTATTGTTTCTGTATTTTCTGTTTCCTGCGACTCTTTTACTTCCTGATTTCCTGTCTCCTGTTGTACTGCCATAACTGTTTTTTCCTTCGGTACAGCGCTTTTTGCAAACGCTGTACCCTGAACCGTTATCATAGCTGTAATCATCAAAAATACTACTATTTTTCTTGTTGTGTTTTTTCTCATTTTTTTATCCCAATGCTATTTTGCTTTAAATCCTAATTTTTCCAACACGTAGTTAAAATACGATATTTTATCATACTCTATTCGCGCCTGCACCGTCATACCATTTGTCAAATCTACTTTTTCACCGGATTTACTGATTACATAATCTACCTCCGGCAAAATTTTAATCTTAAATACATTCACCGTTCCATTTTCACTTTCCTGCGTTGTCAGATTACTGTCAATCTGCTCCACTACTCCCTTTATATTTCCATATACAGACTCTGTCAGTCCATCCACTGCAATCTGAACAGAATCTCTCTCATGTATTCTCGCCATATCCGCCGTAGAAACATAAGCTTCCATAACAGTCTTTGCATTTTCCGGCGTAATGGTTGCTACAGTTCCTGCCGCCTGTACCACCATTCCAGACTTATAATCCGCCAGTAAATGCAGTCTGCCGGAGGCTGTCGCTTTCACAGAATATTCTGCCTGTCCGCTGTCTATAGCTGATAACTGGGCGTCTATAGCTGAAATCTGAATATTCGCCTGTTGGATTGCATTTTCTGCAGACTGAATTGCAGAATAATATACTTCTGAAATTTTTCCCTGATTTTTCTCTAATTCAGAGGCAATCTGTTCATCTGTATATCCATATAACTTATAAGCGTTGGTATCCAGACGATTCTGCGCCACCTGTGATTTATAAGCTTCATAGGTGCTGTAATACAAATTGTCCTCGGAATCAGATGCATCAAAATAGTTGGTATCATCTTTAATAGATTTGACAAGAAGTTCATACTGAGAAATCTGTTTTTCATATGCTGCACGGTTCTCTTCCAGCTGTTCCTGCTGCATATCATAATCGGTACTTTTTATGGTAAAAAGTATATCCCCTTTTTCTACAAGCTGCCCCTCCTGCATATTGCATTCACCAATTTCCCCTGTATAACCGGACATCACATAATTGGAGTCTGAACTCGTCACCGTTCCCTGTGCAATAACCATATAAGCTTTCGGTGTACGAATACTCCAGGCAACAGCTCCCGCTAAAAATGCAGCTACAATAAGAAGAAACATATACCCAAATGCAGGAACTTTTTTATCAAACAACAGCCTTGAGTCTCCCAACTGGTCTAGGGTTTTAATCTGTCTCGTCATTCTCTCTCTCCATAAATACATCTGCAATAATGGTATCGTTTTCCTCCTGACTGTCAACAAAAACGGTATAACTGTCACCTTTCAGTTTAATATCATTTTCAAAGGCATATAGGTTTATTTTGTCATAAGCAAATTTCATAGTCGCTTCGGGTCCTATGTAGCGGCAATAGAGACAATTTGGAATACGGATTACGTTTTTCATAATATATGGCTGTTCTACGTTATGTATTTCATGATTGCATTGAAGTAAAAATGCTATCTGTACATCTAATTCCCCCTGTTCACTGACTTTCGGAGATATGTGCTGGATAAGCGGTCCTATCTGGGTTGCACCTTTTTCTCATATATTTCTTTTCTTATCATATACTTTAAATATTATCAAAGTTATCGCACAACCCCAAAAAATCCAAAAACAACATCTTGCTCCAGTTTCAAAAAATTTCATATAACGACACCAGAAATCATTTGCAAATGCATATATCAAATTAAATATACTAAAGCCAATTATGCTAAGTGCAAATATTATCTTTACGATTTTCTCTATGTTCCTTACTAATACTTTTTTCATTTTCCACCTTTTCCTTTTTTAAGAAGCAAGTATTATTAATAATATATGTATACTTTACATCCAGTCTATGTATAGCTCATCACTCCATCTGTATTCTCAGTTTCCTTTTCCAACTCAACTTCAGACACAGTCTCCTCTTTCTCTACTTTAAAATTCCCCTGCTGCATTTCCCACAATTCATAATACTTCCCCCGTTTTTCCAACAGTTCTTCATGGGTCCCCTGCTCTGCAATCTCTCCATGGTCTAGGACAATAATCATATCACAATTCTTTACCGTTGCCAGTCTGTGCGCAATTATCAGCATGGATTTTTTACGAAACTTATGATAAATCATGTCAAAAATAATATTTTCAGTGGCAAAATCCAGATTACTGGTGCTCTCGTCCATGATGTAAAATTCATTTTTCTTTAAAAACGCCCGTGCCAGAGCAATCCTCTGCTTTTCCCCACCACTTAAACCATTTCCCGCTTCTTCCAGATAAGTATAGTACTGCATGGGCAGCCGCTTAATAAAATCATGAGCATCAGCAGCCTTCGCCGCTTCCTTTACTTCCTCTATTGTGGCGTTCATACGGCTGACACGGATATTATCAAAAATACTTTTAGAAAACAGCTCTATATTCTGTGGAACATAGGAAATACATTTTCGCAAAGATTCATTATCCATCTCCTGAATATCCACGCCATCAATCGTAATCTCTCCCTCTTCCGGCTGATAGTATTTTAACAATAACTTTGCAATCGTGGATTTTCCACTGCCGCTGGCTCCCACCAACGCCATCTTCTTTCCCTTAGGAATCGTAAAAGTGATATTTTTTAACACAGGTTTACGGTTTCCATAACGAAAAGTTACATTTTTAAAAGCAACATCCCCTTCGATGCGTTCCACTTCCTGATACATTTCTTTTTTGTCCGCAGGCTGTTCCCTTTCGTAATCCAAAATTTCAGAAAGACGCTTCATAGATATATTTGCTTCCTGAATAGAGAGCTGCAACCCCACCAGATTGTTCACCGGATCCGTAAAATATCCTGCCAGAGTGGTAAATGCCATCATACTTCCCAACGTAAGTTCTCCATGTATCACCTGCATAATTCCGCAATATATCAGCACTAAATTTCCCGCACCGGAAATGATACCTGAAATCGTTCCCTGCACATTAGAAAGCATACTTTCTTTATACCCAATCCGCAAAGATTTGATATATTCCCGCTCAATGTGTTCTAACTCCACTTCTTCATTGGCATTGCCCTTAATGGTTTCTACTGCCCGAAGTCCTTCTATAATCTGGGAATTTAAAACAGACGCCTGCTGCATCTGCTCTTCATTGATTTTTTTATATGGTTCTTTAAAAATAAAGACCAGAAGAATGCTCACTAATGTCATAAAAAGAATAATCATAAAAAGACCCGGATTCATCTGAAACAGGATAACTCCGGTGACTAACGCCATTCCCACATCCATAATCAGCGTAAGCGCTATATTCGTAAAAATATCTTTAATCGTAAACGCATCTGAGAAACGTGTGGTAATATCCCCCGTCTTTCTCGTCGAAAAAAATTTCATCGGCAGCTTATAAATATGTTCAAAATAACCAAGCATCAGCGGTATGTCTATTTTTAGTGAAAGATGCAGCATCATCCACTCCCGGATAAAGCCGACTGCCGTCTGCGTTAAAGATACTCCGATAAAAACCAGTATCATCATTTTCAGCACATTTTCCTGCTTATAGGGCAGTATCTCATCATAAATCACATTATTAAAAATAGAAGATAAAATACCAAGCAATGTCATAAGAAAAGATGCAAGAATGCCATAGAAAAACAGTTTTTTCTGCGGTAGCAGCAATTCTATGTACTGGTCAAACATTTTCTTTCCCTTGAGATGTCCTGCGGCAAATTTTTCGTTTGGTATTAAAATCAACATTGCCCCGGTAAAACCTTTATAAAATTCATCGGTTTTCATCCGCATCAAATCCTTTGCCGGGTCACCGATAACAACATATTTCTCTGTTATTTTAAACACAACCACAAAATGGGAAAGCCCTTCTTTTGTAACCACATTTGCGATAGCAGGCAGGGTATACTTACTTAAGAATCCCTCCCTGTCCACCCGGACTGCCTGAGACGTAAATCCCAGACTGTCTGCACATTTACTTAATCCGAGAAGATTTGTCCCTTTCAAATCCGTTCCCATCATATCACGCAGTCTTGTAATTGTCGTTTCCTTCCGATAATGCAGACAAACCATGGCAAGGCAAGCTGCCGCACAGTCTGTCGCATCATGCTGCTGAATGTATGTGTATCTCATGCTTTAACCTCTTTACCTCTTCTTTTAAAGATGTTTTCTAAGCCAATCTTCAATCCATTTTTTTGATTTTCTATCTCCTCCCTCAACCATTCTCATTTCATCCTTTGTTAATTTTCTAAATTTCTTTGGCAATTCTAATTCTTTTTTCTTTTTCATTTTACATACGTCTCCTTTTCTTTAGCTAGACTAACCTTACCACTTTTTTTATATTTTTCAATAGACATGTGCTATTTGGTAAGTTTTCGGTGCTATTTGGTAATTATAAGGGTATCTTTTTTAAAAAAAATGCATTATAATAACTATGTTGGTAATTTACAAAGGAGAATAATTATGGATTGGTTAAGAATATATTTTGATTTTACAGAAGGTTTATTTTATTTTTTTACATTAGAATTTTTCGCTCCTATAAAAAATGAACACTATATTATATCTAAAAAAAATAAATTACGTTTTCTTTATTTAATTTATACTTTTTTATACGCATTTCCTGAACACATCCCTTTTGGATTTATTTTAGATAACTGTATCACTTTCTTATATATATTTTTTATCAGTAATCATCATTTTAAAACAAGCATAATTCAATTTTTAAAATTTAATGTGTATATCATTGTTTCTACTACAGTTATTTATATTTTATATAGTTATTTAGCAAATGATTTTTCTCTTTCTGCTGATAACTCCCTTTATTTTGACTACAAATCCTTGATTTGTTCCGTAATATCTTATGCCTTTCCATGCCTTTTTTTCTATACGAAAAGGCTTATTGCCTTGCGTAATCAGAAACGCTATGGCATCAGTTTCTGTATTTCCATTGCTCTCTCTATTTTTGTATTAAGTTTTTTAAGTCTTGCCCTTTTATCTGGTGAATATGAAATTTCTCAATCTCTACCAGTGATTTTTTCTCTCATTTTCATCATCATTGCCATCTGTCTGACCGGCTATAACCATATTCTCCTGTCTTTAGAAGAAAACGCCAGACAGCAGGTTCTGATTTCCAAGTATGAACTGGAAACTGCCTACTATCAAAACATGAAAATTTCTATGGATACCCTCCGTACCCTTAGGCATGATTTTAAAAACCATCTGATTATCCTAAACGGTTATGCGGTCCAAAATGACTATGAAAAACTTCAAATATATTTACAGAAAATCAATGACACCATAACAGAAGTGCAGATGATTCAGACTCCCCATGACCTGACCTCTGCCATTTTAAATGCCAAGGCATTGCTGTGCCGCCAAAAAAATATTTCCTTTGAGCACAAATGTCGTTTCTCAGCCATCTGTATCTCTGACTTCCACCTGATTACTGTTTTAGGGAACCTGTTAGATAACGCCATTACTGCTGCCGGGAAATTGCAAAACGGTTCGATTTCCCTTTCCATAGAACAGACCGAAGCATACCTTTCCATCATATGTGAAAACACTCACAGCGAAAAAATCATTAAAAAAGACGGCGCCTTTATAAGTACGAAAGAGAACGCCGGTCTGTTTCATGGTCTTGGGATCAAAAATATCCAAAATTCTGTTGATACTCTCAACGGAACCCTGGATATTCAATATACGGATTCTCTATTTACAGTTTCTATTTTACTGCCGAATTACGCTTAATCCTATATGGAGCACTCCATCCAAACCAGCATTTGTCACTATTCACAAATTATCAGCCCGAAGTCTCCTGATTTTATCTAAATGCATTTGTCTTATCTGGGGCTGATACTTCCTGCTGATTGGTATCTCCCTGTTTTTTCCCAAACATACCACCTTCTGTTTCACTTCCCGGATTTGTGCAAAATTTACGATATACCCCTGATGAACATAAAAAAATACTTCCTTGTCCAATTTTTCGTAAGCTTCTGACAGTGTCATATAACTTACCAGTTCTCCATCATCCAAATGAAACACACACTGATTCCGACGTTTTTCTATATAGATAATATCCTTCACATCCAACAGCGAACTTCCCCGATTCGTCCTTACCTCCAAATACCGTTTCTTTGCAGCATTCGTATCCCTGCAATACTGTATCTGAATCGCACAGCGGTTTAACGTATGGCGCAGTTCCGTATACTTTACAGGTTTTACCAGATAGTCTAACGCCTCCGCCCGGAACGCCTCATAAGCATACTCTTCATAAGAAGTAATAAAACAAATCACCGCCATAGGATACCTCTGCCGAAGCTCTTTTGCCAAATCCGTCCCTCTCATTTCCGGCATATCCACATCAAGGAAATAGATATCATATCTCTTTTCTTCATTGTCTAATATTTTTAACAATTCCCTGCCGGAAGTGTAGGCATCCGCAATAATTTCATTTTCAGTCTCGCTGATATATGCTTTTAAATATTGCCGGATATCCTCAATAAAATATTCCTCATCATCACAAATTGCTAATCGAAACTGCTGCATTTTTCCCTCATTCCCGTGTCCAATGACGCCGTCGTCTGACACAAACTACATATTTCTGTTTCTTTTATTGTATAATTCTTTCAGAAAAATGCAATAGACATGTGCTATTTGAACTGGTTTCGGTGCTATTTGGTAATTTTTCCTTCCCCAACACCTCATCCAACTTCCCCAATCCATCCCGTATCTCCGCTTCCGTCAGCTTCCCATACCCCAGCACCACCACCGGGCAGCCGGTCTCTTCCCCGCCGTTTCCTCCTTCCTTTGTTCCTCCATGCCCCCTTTTATCCATCCCTTTACTTTCTTCCCCGCAAATAAAATATTCCGAAATCCCATACACCCGCACCCCGCGTTTTCCTGCCAGCGCACAGATTTCCTGTTCCGACAGCTCCGTCCGAACCTCCACCAGAACATGAAGCCCCGCATGCTCCCCGCGAATCGCTTTCACCCAGCTTCGCTTTTTCAGCTCTCCCAGAAGGAAATCATGCTTCGAGCGGTAAATCCCGCGCATTTTATTCAGATGGCGTTCAAAATGCCCCTCTTCAATAAACGCCCGCAGCACCTCCTGCTGCATTTTCGGCACCGTGACAGAATAAAATCCGCAACACCTGTGATAGCGCTCCAACAGCCCGGCAGGCAGCACCATGTAGCTGATACGCAGCGAGGGTGCGATACTTTTGGAAAAAGTCCCCAGATAAATCACCTTTCCCACGGTATCCACACTCTGCAGGGAGGGAATCGGTTTCCCGCGGTAGCGGTATTCGCTGTCGTGGTCGTCCTCGATTAAATAACGGTTTCCCCCCTCCGCCGCCCACTTTAGCAGCTCTAGCCTTTGCTTCAGCGGCATAACCGTCCCCAGGGGAAACTGATGCGACGGCATCATATAAACAATATCCGGATTTCTCCGGCGTACCTCCTCCACCTGCATTCCCTGCTCCCCCACGGTAAGCATTTCCATCTGATACCCTGCGTTGCAGAAGGTATGGTACGCCTGGGGATAGGTGGGGTTTTCCATCAGCACCTTCTGCCCTCCACCCAAAATCTGGGTCAGCAGAAGCTCCAAATATTCATTTCCCGCTCCCACCACAATATCGGAGGGCTCACAGTTGACGCCCCTCGCCTGATGTAAATAAGAGGCAATGGCACATCTTAAGCCAAACTCTCCCTGTCCGTCCCCGGCATACAACAATTCCTCCCTGTCGTCTAACAGGACATTTTTGTGGATTTTCCGCCAGACATTAAAGGGGAAATGCTCTGTGTCAATGGCATAGGGAGAAAAATCAATCTCAATACTTGAAAAATCTCCCTCTGCCAGCCTATGTTCCGGGGCATTTCCCCATCCCGGCGCTTCCGGCAGTCCGCCCCTTCCTAAATATGCACCCGTTTTCCCCCTGTTTTCTCCCCACACCGGATGCCCTGTGCCGGTAGCTTCTCCTAAATATGCACCCGTTTTCCCCCTGTTTTCTCCCTGCTGTCCCTCCTGCCCCGTCACAGGGACGCCCAGGCAGTAAAGCTCCGTCACGTCGCATACAAAAAAACCCCTGCAGGGTTCCGCCTTAATGTAACCCTCTGCCAGGAGCTGCTCATATGCCATTTCCACGGTGCTGCGGCTCACCGAAAGATTCTGTGCCAAAAGTCTGGTGGAGGGCAGCTTTTCTCCGGTTGCCATCTTTCCGATGGTGATTTCATTTTTGATATAAGTATAAATTTTTTCATAAAGGGGAGCTTTCGCTCCCCCCTGTAAGTCAATCATTATTTCTATCATGGAATGATACCTATTTATTATTTTTAATCTCAGCCACGATTTTCTCTTTCAAATCATAGGCGCGGTCCTTCATCTTCTTCGAAGCGGAGGCCGTTGCCTGGATTCTGGCGATACATTTTGACGCCACATCATATTTCTTATAGTGATATGCCATGGCGGCTAAAAGGTAGTCCACTGTGCAGGAATCCATACCGCACATCGGGAAATCCTCGGAAGAAACAGCCTTCATAAAGCCCTCAAACGCCTGCTGGTAAAAGGCTTCCTCCTGCTCCTTGCACTCCGCCTTTTTCTTTACAGCCTCCGGGTCGGAAGAATCAAGGGTTTCCGCCTGTCCGCGGTATAACCATGAAATATTTAAGCAGATGTATGCTTTCTCACTGTTTTTCCCCTTTTTCACAATGGTATTAAACAGCGCTAATTTATAACGCTCAATGGCTTTGTCATAATCAAGCAGTACCGGGTCAGGAGAGCCTTCCGCCTTAAAGTTTGCGCAAATCTGCTCGTTAATCAGCTTTCTCTGTCCTGAAGTCAAATGCTCAAAATAGCGGTTTAATGCGGTATATCCGCAGAAAGGGCAGGAAACCACATTATATTTTAAGGTATCAATGTATTCAAATCTCGGACGCAAATCCATATCCGGCTCCATACGTTTTACACGGCCATTCTTAATGATTTTCGTCTTAAATACCTTGTCACAGACCGTACAGCGCACTGCCTTGTCTAAAAGAAAGCTGTCCTCGCTGGGTATCTCTTCTTTTTCGACTCCGTCTGCACCTGTACTTGTCTTTTTCTCTTCCTCAAAGAGATTTGCAGTGTCACCTGCTTTGATTCCAAATTTTTCCAATCCGGCAAATAAATTCATATTTATTCCCTATCCTTTCCGTAAAATATCGTTACTGTCACGCTCTGACAAGCTATTTTCCTCTTCGGACAGCCCGTTTTACCGCTCTGACGCAATTTCCTGTTTACGCCGTCGGCAGCTTAAAGGAGCTCTTCAGAGATACAATCCGGTTAAACACTAATTGTTCCGGTGCGGAATCCTTTGCGTCCACACAGAAGAAACCCTGTCTCACAAACTGGAAGCTGTCGTACGCCTTCGCATCCTTAATATTTTCCTCTATCTTGCAGTCCTTTAAAACCGTCAGGGAATTGGGGTTCAGATTCAGGCTTCCGTCTTCATTATATACCCCTTTTTCCTCATCTACAATATTTTCGTAAAGACGTACCTCCGCATTTACTGCATGAGCCGCAGACACCCACTGGATTGTGCCTTTTACCTTTCTGCCGTCCGGGCTGTTTCCGCCCTTAGAAGCCGGGTCGTAGGTACAGTGGATTTCCGTCACCTTTCCGTTTTCGTCCTTGGTAAAGCTGTTGCAGGTCACAAAGTAGGCATTCATCAGACGCACCTCGTTGCCGGGGAACATACGGAAATATTTCTTCGGAGGTTCCTCCATAAAGTCCTCACGGTCAATATAGATTTCCCTTGAAAACGGCACCTTACGGGTACCAAGCTCTTCATTTTCCAGGTTGTTTACCACCTCAAGATACTCTGTCTCACCCTCCGGATAATTGTCAATCACTACCTTTACCGGGTCTAAAATCGCCATCATACGCGGTTTCTTTAACTTCAAATCCTCGCGGATACAGTACTCTAGCATGGCGTAGTCCACAGAGCTGTTTGCCTTTGCCACACCGCAGAGCTCCACGAACATTTTTAAGGACTCCGGTGTGAAGCCTCTTCTTCTTAATGCCGCGATGGACACTAAGCGCGGGTCGTCCCAGCCGTCTACAATCCCCTCTTCCACCAGGCGCTTGATGTAACGTTTTCCGGTCACAACATTGGTCAGATAAAGCTTGGCAAACTCAATCTGCTGAGGCGGCATCTCTTCCTTATTCGGTATCAAATCCGCTCCAACCTCGTCAATCACCCAGTTGTAAAGAGGTCTATGGTCCTCAAACTCCAGGGTACAGATGGAATGGGTAATGCCCTCGATGGCGTCCTCAATGGGGTGCGCAAAATCATACATCGGGTAAATGCACCATTTATCCCCGGTTCTGTGATGACTCATATGCGCCACACGGTAAATGACCGGGTCTCTCATGTTAATGTTCGAAGAAGCCATGTCAATTCTGGCACGGAGCACCTTCTCGCCGTCTGCAAATTTTCCGTTTTTCATATCCTCAAAAAGAGCTAAATTTTCCTCTACGCTGCGGCTTGAGGAAGGGTCCTCTTTTCCCGGCTCCGTCAGCGTGCCGCGGTACTCCCTGATTTCCTCTGCGGAGAGGTCGGAAACATAGGCTTTTCCCTTTTTAATTAAGGTGACTGCCGCCTCATACATCTGCTCAAAATAGTCGGAGGCAAAAAACAGCCTGCCCTCCCAGTCTGCGCCAAGCCATTTGATGTCCGCTTCGATTGCCTCCACGAACTCCGTTTTCTCCTTGGTGGGGTTTGTATCGTCAAAACGTAAGTTGAATTGTCCGTTGTATTTCTGCGCCAGCCCGTAGTTTAAAAGAATGGACTTGGCATGTCCGATATGAAGGTAACCATTTGGTTCCGGTGGGAATCTGGTATGAACAACCTTGCAGTGTCCCTCCTCTATATCCTTGTCAATTATCTGCTCAATAAAATTTTTTGAGACATTTTCATTCTCCATAATGTCTGCATCCTCCTCATATCTGTCCTGTGCCCTTTCTTTTCCGAAAATCCCGGCGTTTGCAAAAAATTCATTTTCTGTACGCGCCGCCGCTCTCCGGCGCTCCTATCTCTGCGCCATCCATGTGATTTCCTATAAAAAAAGAAAGAGCAACTCATAAAATATGATACATGATACGCCGTCAAGGCGCAAGTAAAATATCGCATGAATTGCCACTTTTTGTTAAGATTTCTTTTCTCTATTTCCCAGTCCCATACTGCAAAACAGCAGGGCGCCGCTGCCAAGCCACAAAATGGCCGCCTTTTTTCTATTCTCCTGCTCCGCCTGCCCCAACATGCTTTTTCCAAGCCTCTCCTCCGCCATAAGCTCCTTTCGGCAGCTGTCCGCATTTGCCCGCCATCCGGAAAAATCCGACCATTTTCCCGGCACCAGTCCAAGCGCCCGCTCTATCAGGCTCTCCCCCGTGTGGGTAAGAAGCATATCCCCCAGCCCATAGCTGTCTTTAAAATTCCTTGCCCGCTCCTTTGTATTTCCGTTCTTTTCCAGCGTTATCCGGTCAAAAACAGCCTTTTCCCCTGTCTCCTGCAAAATCAGCACGTCCTCCGGCTCCTGCAGTACGCCCCGGACCACCAGCGTTCTTCCTTCCCACAGAACCTTAAGTCCCTCCGCCCTGTGGCTTCCAAATAGCTGCTCCGCCGTCCTCCCGCCTAACAGACAGCCCTCTGTATCCTCCTCCGAAAGAATTTTTCCATGGGGAAGCAAATATTCCGACGTGCCGCAAAGGCGCAGAAGCGTGGTGCCGGTGCTGCGATAACCATCCTCATCCGTCACCCGTACGCCCGTCTCCTCCCGCCATGCCGTAAATCCGACGGGATTTTCTTTTTCCTGTTCCCTTTCCCTGATATTTTTTGCCTGCGCCAGGGTAATGCCGCCGGTGCTGCCGCTCTCTGAACCATAACCTTTTTCCGCCGCCAGAATCATTCCCGTCTCCGAAAAATCATTTTTCTTCCAGAAAACACTCCCCAAAATTCCCAGAAGCGCCGCATTTATCAGACAGACGGCAAAAACCGCCCATCTGACGCTGCGCCTCACTGCTCAAGCAGACGTACTCTGTCGCCTGCCTGCAGATAGGTGTCGGAATCTGTGACAATCAGATTTTCACTGCTTAGCGCGCCATCCTCTAACGCCGCATAGCTGCTGTTTTTCTCCAGAACCTTTACCTCCACCTTTCTGGTAAAATACTGTTTTCCCAGCACGGTATCCTTCTGCTCCGCCACATAGACATAGGTGCTGTTCTGCTCTGTATGGACTGCGGTGAGGGGCACCGCCGTATTGTAAACCTCAGACTGCTTTGTGATACGGATTTCGGCGCTCTCTCCCGGCAGAAGGCTTTCCGCATGCTCCTCTGAACTGACCGTCAGCTCCATGCCGCCGTCCTCCCTCTGCTTCATTCCCGTGACAGCAAAATCATCATACTCCGTCCCGTTTTTTTTCACTGCAACCGAATCGCCTAATTCCACATAACAGGCATCTGCCTTAGAAATCTCCGCCAAAAGCCTTGCTCCGCCCTCCATGGACGCCATGGTAAAAGCCGCCGTATCTGCAGTTTTCTGCCCCGTCTGCACCAACACTCCTGTGACTGTCCCCGACGTATCTGCGGTGATTTTCCCGCCGCATTCCGCCATCTGTTCATAAGCCCTTAACGCCCTTTCCTTCTGCGCAATGCTGACGGCATTGATTTCCTTAGAATTGTCCGCTGTTCCTGCCCCATTAGCGTCCTCTAATGCCCGCTCCGCCGCAGTGACAGCCTCCTTTGCATTCTCCTCCGTTTCCTCATACGCCTGCTTTTTCGCAAAATAAGCCTGCCACAGCTCCGCCTTTTTCGCCGCCGCTTCCTCCTGGGTCATAGCGCCTGCACCCCCTGCTGTAAATTCATCAATCGCCCGCTCCGCCTGCTGCAGTTCCTCATCCGCACGGCGCAAATCTTCTTCCTGGTTTTTAAGCGCCTTGTCATAATCCTCCTGCGCCCTTTTCCTTTGTTTTTCCTTTTCTTCCTGCGCTAACGCCCGGTTTTGCTCCGCCGCCTCATTCTGCAGCTGCAGCACCCGGATTTCATCCTGCAAATCCCCTGTCACCTCCGCTAGCTGCTCTAAGTCAACCTCCGCTAAAACCGTCCCCTGCTCCACAAGCTCTCCCTCCTGCACATAAACCGCCTTTACCAAAAGCCCTGCCTCCGTTATCACCGGAAACTCTATATTTTTCCCAACCAAAGCCTCCGCACTCACAATATGCTCAATCTTCTTCGAGGAACAGTTTTCCACCGACACCTGCGCCACCAGAAAACTGTCCGCCGCCCTCGACACTATCGTAAAAAACACCATCACCCCAAGCAATATCAAAAATCCCTTTGCCCAAAACTTATTCATCCTATTCAACACCTCTTTTCACGCTTTGACCGCCCCCGCCGCAATCCCTCTCGCCAGATAATCACTCCCCGCCATAAACAAAAACAGCGGCGGCAGCAGCGCAAAAAGCGATGCACAAAGTGCGAACCCCGTCCGTCCCATCTCAATCTCCGGCAGATAGAGCGACAGCGGATAAAGCGTCTTATCCTTCAAAAAAGCAATGGGCTGCTCTATCATGCTAAAACACTCCAGAAACTGCAGCAGCAGCGCCGAGACAATCCCCGTCTTTCCAATGGGCGCTCCCACCAGAAGAAACAGCCTCCCTTCCCCTGCTCCGTCCACCCGCGCCGCCTCTAAAATTTCCTCCGGCACCTCCGCAAAGAAGCGGTACATCAGAAACACGGAAAACGTGGAAAACACCCCCGGTAAAATCACCGCCCACAGCGTATTATTTAACCCGATTTTCTCCAACACCAGATATTCCGACAACATCATCACCTGAAAGGGCATCATCATAAGGAGAATATAAAGCCGGTATATCAGCTTTTTTCCGAAAAACGAATACCGCGCCAGCCCCCAGGCAGCGGGAACCGCCAAAAAGACCTGTCCCAGAAGTATCCCTGCGGTAAGCTTCATGGTGTTCCAGAACATGTGGAAAAATTCCGGGGAGTCAAACAGCACCTCCACCACATTTTTTAAGGTAGGATAAAGCGGAAACAGCCTCCAGACGGCATAGCCTTCCTGCCCGGAAAATACCGGGGACAGATATTCCTGAAGTTCCCCGTTTCCCATAAGGCTTCCGGTAACAAGAAAGAAAAGCGGGCTTACCGTAAATGCTGCAAAAAACACCAATATTCCAACTCGAACTATCTTTCCCCGCTGTCTCTGTAGTTTTCCGTCCTCACGCCGACTATATCTCATTTTTCCTGCCTTCCTGTTTTCTGTAATGCTCTGCTTTTCTGCAATGCTTTGCTTTTCTGTAATGCTCTGCCTTTCTGTAATGCTCTGCTTTTCTGTAATGCTCTGCCTTTCTGTAATGCTCTGCTTTTCTGTAATGCTCTGCTATAGCGCAATTTCCATGCTCTTCTGTTTACTGCTTCTCCCACGCTCTCTGCAGCGCCCATACAGCAGCGCCCGCCACCAGCCCAAGAAGCACCGCACCCGCCGCCATCTTGTCCACCGACAGGCTCAAAAACCAGTTGTTAAACACATGCTGCAGCAGATAAATACTCTCCTGCGGATAATTCCCCGCCACAAGATACGCCTCCCGGAACACCTTAAAGGAATTCAGAAAGGAAAACACCACGATGGTAAATGCCGCCGGGCGGATACAGGGCAGCGTAATATAGAAAAAAGCCGCCTTATTTCCCGCTCCGTCTATCTTCGCCGCCTCGTACACCGTCCCCGGAATACCGTCCATCGCCGCAATCCACAGCACCATGACATAGCCTGTATTTTTCCAGAGATAACTCCCCACCAGCACCCCAAAAGCGCTCCCGGTATTCATCCAGTCCACAGCCGTTCCTCCAAGGGAAACCACTGCCCCGTTTATCAGTCCATGATTGTCAAACAGCAGCCTCCACAGCAGCGCCACACAGGCGGCAGGGACTGCCATAGGCGCCAGATAACAGTTTTTCCACATCCCCGCCGCCTTTCCGCCGCTGTAGGCAAGAACTGCCAGCAGCAGGGAGAAAAGGAGCAGAAGAGGCAGACAGACCAGTGTAAATTTCACGGTATTGCCTGCCGCAAGCCGAAACGCCTCATTAGAAAGCACCGTCTTAAAATTTTCCAGTCCGCAGAAGCCCCCTGCCGTCCGCACAAAGGCGCGCCGCACCACATCCCCCAAAGGCAGCAGCACAAACAGGCACACCCCCAAAAAATGCGGCAGCACAAACAGGTATCCGGTATATTTCTTCTTCATGCTTTTCCCTCTACTCCGACAGATAGAGATTACATTTTTTCATAATTTCACTGACTGCTTCCTCCACCGTCATATCGCCTTTCAGAGCCTTTTCTCCCTGCTCTATGACAATTTCCTTTATTACCCGGTCCATGCAGACGGGCTTCTCTGCCGACTCTAAAATTCCGGTGATTTTGTCAAACTCTTCCTGAGTGGGATTTTCAAATTCCATCTCAAAAAAGTCTCCCTCATCCGTGGACACAGCAATTCCGCCCTTGGAATACTCATCATAACGGTCCGCCGAATCCTCCACAACCTTTTCATAGGCTGCCTTATTTACCGAAAAGCCATTCAAAGTATAAGCGCCGCATTCCGCACCGAAAAGCACCTGTAAAAATTCTTCCGCCTCCGCATTTTTTGTGGTCTGGCTGCTGATGCCCGCCAGCTGGCAGGGAACAAAGCTCTTTACCGTCTCCCGGTCCGCCATCTCGTAATCAATGCCGTACTGTGACTTCATGGAATATACGGTAGTAAATTCCATCATACTGACAAGCGTGCCGTAATTCAGCTTTGAGGTTTTTAATGCAACCCCTGTGGCGTCTAACGTTCCTATCTGATTTCCCGTCGTACCTCCTCCATAGGAATAATAAACATCTTCGCTTTCCGTCGGTTCCGCATCATAAATCTGCTTTGCGCAGGAAAGATATTCCCTCACTGCCTCTTCCTTCAATTTTCCGTCGCTTTCCAGCCAGCGGGCAGAATCCGCAAAATAAAGTTTTTCCAGTAAATTCTCCGCGCCGCGCATAGGAAAAATTTTGCTCTCCCCCGCCGTCTTTTTCTCCGTCACGAAATCCGCCAGCTTCTTCAGGCTGCCGCCCGCTTCCACTGCCTCTTCGTCTCCGTTTACCAGACTGACGTAAAATCTTGCCGGAAACTGGTAAATGGTGCCGTCTTTCTCATACGCCTGTCTGATATTCTCAAAAACACCGTCTTTCTCTGCAATTTTCCCTATCACAGGGCTGATATCCGCCAGCATGCCTTTTTCTATGTATTTCTCCGCCGGAAGCCCGTCTAAAATCAATACGTCCGGTCCGCTGCCCGCTAAAATATCCGTATTCAGGGCACGGATAGCGTCCTCCGCCGTCATGCCGTCGTCTCCGGAAAGACCTGTCTGCAGATTCACATATACGTCCTGATGCTCCTTCTGATATGACGAAATTGCCTGCCGCAAAAAGGAGGAATCCTCTAAGGCATAAACCTTCAGCTCCGTTTCCGGGATAGAGGGCGCATCCTTATCATAGGAATATTCGAACAGCTTTGCTTCTCCCATGCTTCCCACCGCTGTCATCAGAAAATGCTCCTCGTCCGCCATAATTAAATTCAGAAAACTTACCGTGGTATCTCCCATGGAAGTCAGAGCGCCGTTAATCAGCTGTTCACTGACGCTGCCCCCGGAGGTATGACAGAATAAGCCCTGATGATTCACATAAAAAATGACGTCTCCGCTGCTTTCTCCTGTAAATACCAGCGGTCTTCCCAGCTCGCTCAACGTCTCTGAAAGAGAGCTGTCCGCCGCCAGCATATCATTTAACACTGCCTCTTCCTCCAGAAGAGCTCCGGTTGCGCTGTCAAACAGAATGATTTCATCCTCCGCCACTGCCAGCGCCTTATTTCCCGCCACTCCGAAATGCCTGATATACTTTTCTTCCAAATCCTGCAGCAGCACACAATTTCCCGTTGTTAAATCTACTTTATAGAAATGGCTGTTCAGATTTTCTATCAGGAGATTGCCTTCTGCGTCAAAGGCACTTCCGGTAATATTTTGCGCATAGTTCTGCTCCTGGCTCTCCATATCCGGTAATGTCAGTTCCCGATTCTCCACGCTGCCGTCCGGCAGAATAAGTCCCAGAAAAAGCCTGTCGTCATTTTCTGAAAGAATGCCCACTGTCCCGTCCGGTGTGATTGCAGCTGTTTCAACATATCCGGTAAAAATCTCCAGTGCCGCTTCTAAATCAATATCCCTGACCCTCCAGGTGTTTCCTTCATCCTCAGTCTCCTGAACCTGATAACTATTTTCTTTATCATTCCACATAAATAATGCAATCGTTCCGTTCTCCAACAGCGCCGTTGCATACAGCCTTCTTATATTTTCCGGCAGCGGAAGCTCTGATTCTAAAAATCTTCCCTTGCCGCCTGTTCCTTCCTGCTCCGAAAGAAGCTCTGTTGCTCCTCCGCTATTTTCCCCTGTGGACAGGGAAGTCTTTTTACACCCGTTAAGCCCTGCTATCATAAGCGCTGCGCAAAGCAGCAGGCTCGCCAGTCTTCTGATTCTTTTTCCTCTCATATGCTCTTTCCTTTCCATTTACCATAACCCCTGCAGTAAATTATCTTTTTTCGCTGCACCGGACTTTCTTATTTCCATGACAGATTTTGTCCGGTTTTCCTGCGATAACCTTATCCTACCAGAAATACCTTTAAACTTTCTTTAAATATGCCTTTAATTTTTCTTCTCCCTTAAAGATTCTTTTAAGGAAACTATGCTATAATTTGAGTATCAAAAGAAACGAACCTTCCCTGCTGTTTGCAGGAAAATGAGAAAGGCAGACTACTTATGCGGATTTTACTTATCGAGGATGACAAAAACTTATGCGACACATTGGCTTTCCAGTTGAAACAGGAACACCATGAAATAGATATCTGCCATGACGGCAGAGACGGATTGGATTTATTTTTGCAGGACGCCTACGACCTGATTCTTTTAGACCGGATGCTTCCCACCATGAACGGGCTTCTGGTTTTAAAGAAAGCGAGGACAGCCGGAATTAAAACCCCTGTCATCGTCATCACTGCTTTGGGCGAGCTTTATGACCGGATTGAAGGGCTTGACGGCGGTGCGGACGATTACCTGGTAAAACCCTTTGCCTACGAAGAGCTGTCGGCGCGAATCCGCTCCTTGGGCAGGCGTAGCGGCAAATGGGAAGCCCACGAAGCCCTCTCCTACGGCGATATTTCCTATGACGTAGATATCCGCCAGTTAAACGGTCCATGCGGCAGCCTGATGCTCTCCGGCAGGGAGGGGCGGCTGGCGGAGGTCTTTCTGCGTGAGCCGGAAACCCTGCTGCGCCGCATGGTTATCCTCTCCCGTGTCTGGGGTGCGGACGCCGCTGTGGAAGAGGGAAATTTAGATACCTACATCCATTTCCTAAGAAAACGGTTTGCCACCGTGGGGAGCGCCCTCTCCCTCACCACCATCCGGGGCGCAGGATACCGATTGGAGGACACCCATGTTTCATAAATTGCACAGACAGATGACTCTTTTTTGTACCGCCGTCACCGGAACCATTTTAATTCTGCTGACAGTTGTCTGTCTTATCGTGGCGGAAAACGGGCTGAAAAAGAACAGCTATACCTCCTTTTTAAAGGAAAGCAGCTCCGTTCTCTCCCACTTTCAGGAGCAGGACACCGTCTCCTTACAGTATCTCAACGGACTCCGGGAGAAAAACGGCTTTGAGTTTGTGCTCTATGACAACGGCACGCCTCTTTTTTCCCAACAGCTGACTGCGCCCACGGAGCAGTTAGGCGAAGAGCTTATCCGTCTTGCCGCAGAAACTGCCGAAGAGGAACATCAGCTTTCCCTTCTCTCCAATGAACGAAACCAGCTAAGCAGCCACGCAGAATTTTCCCTCTCCCCAGGCGGGACGGAAACCTACTATGTCTGCGCCGGGAAAATATCGAAAGACAACGGACTGTTGTCCTTTTTGATTTTTTATTCCTTAAAACAGCAGCAACGGCAGATTTTTATGCAGCGCCTTCTCTTCGCCCTGGCAGATGTTTTAGGGCTTCTCCTTCTCGCCCTCTTCTCCTGGTTCTTCACCAGGCGCATGTTATTGCCCTTAGAGGAAAACCACCGGAAGCAGAATCAGTTTGTGGCTTCTGCCTCCCATGAGCTGCGGACGCCCCTTGCAGTGATTCTTTCCGGGCTAGAGGCGCTTGAAAAGTCAAAGGACAAGGAAGAACAGCGGCATTTTGCCGATATTATGCGCCGGGAGGGAAAACGGATGCAGCGTCTGATTTCCGATATGCTGCTTTTGGCAAACTCCGACGCAAATTCCCTGCACATACAGACTGTCCCCTGCCAGCCGGACGAGCTATTGCTTGCCGCCTATGAAAAATACGAACTGCTGGCAAAGGAAAAACAGATTGCCCTGACACTGACGCTGCCGGAGGCTCCTCTACCGGACATCTGCTGTGACGGAGAACGGATTTTGCAAGTGCTCTCCATTTTGTTAGACAACGCTCTTTCCTACACCCCGGCGGGAGGAACCGTAACGTTGTCCGCCACTCCGCTGTCCGGCGCTGGCGCTGACGCCGGCGGAAAACCGCCCTCTGACCCATCTTCCATCCCCGGCAGAAAATTCAAACCGTCATCCCGAAGGCAGGAACGCCTGCTGTTTTCGGTGTCTGACACGGGATGCGGAGTGGCTGACGCCGATAAAAAACAGATTTTTGAACGGTTTTACCGCGTGGAAAGCTCTCACACCGACAAGGAGCATTTCGGGCTTGGGCTTTGCATTGCAAGGGAAATCGTTGACGCCCATCACGGAAAGCTCTTTGTGACGGACGCACCGGGCGGCGGGGCTTGTTTTTGTATGATACTATAAGATATACTGCTTATCCCTGTAACAGGAATCTTGCTGCAAACGAAGTTCCTGCCGGTATAAAAATCTCCCCAAAGTAAAAAATCCCCGCTGTATAAGGCTTTTTCTTCCTATACAACGGGAAATTTTACACTTTCCAGATTTCTTTTTTCTGTTCCTCTAAAACTCTGGTATCTCAAAATAAAACGGGAATTTTCACTATTTCCCAAACTTCTCTTTCTGTTCCTCTAAAAACTCCGGCGTCTCAAAGTAATCAATCTTCATGGCGTGTTTTACATCTGCCAAGGTCTTAGCCGCTTCTTCTCTCGCTGCCTCGCTGCCTTTTTTCAAAATCTCGTAAACGTCCTCAATCCGTCCCTCGTATTCCTTTCTTCTGGCGCGGATAGGGCTTAATTCCTCCTGCATGACGTTATTTAAGAATTTCTTCACCTTCACGTCCCCAAGACCGCCTCTTGTATAGTGGTCCTTTAACTCCTGTAAGCAGGAATATTCCGGAAGGTACTCTGCAAAATGACCATCATTGCAGAACGCGTCTAAGTAAGTAAACACCGTGTTGCCCTCTAAATTGCCCGGGTCCTCAATGCGGATATGGTTCGGGTCGGTAAACATGGACATAATTTTTTTCTTTACCTCTGCCTCCGGCTCGGAAAGATAAATACAGTTTCCTAAGGATTTGCTCATCTTTGCCTTGCCGTCCGTCCCCGGAAGCCTCAAGCATGCCTTATTTTCCGGCAGCAAAATCTGCGGGTCCACCAATGTCTCCCCGTAAACCGCATTAAATTTATGCACGATTTCCTTGGTCTGCTCCACCATGGGCATCTGGTCCTCTCCTGCCGGAACGGTGGTTGCCTTAAATGCGGTGATATCCGCTGCCTGGCTGATGGGATAATTAAAGAAGCCCACCGGAATACTGGTTTCAAAGTTCCGCATCTGAATCTCGGATTTTACGGTAGGATTTCTCTGTAATCTGGAAACCGTCACCAGATTCATATAGTAAAAGGACAGCTCCGTCAGCTCCGTCACATAGGACTGGATAAAAATGTTGGATTTCGCCGGGTCAAGCCCTACGGAAAGATAGTCTAATGCCACCTCCATAATATTGCTGCGCACCTTCGCCGGGTTGTCCGCATTGTCCGTCAATGCCTGGGCGTCCGCAATCATAATAAATATCTTGTCGAACTCCCCGGAGTTTTGAAGCTCCACTCTTCGTTTTAAAGAACCTACATAATGCCCTACGTGTAATTTTCCGGTAGGACGGTCACCTGTTAAAATAATCTTTTCTGCCATCATTCTTCCCCTGTCAAATTTTTTCGTTCTAAGTCTATTATACACATTTTAGAAATAAGCGCAAATTGAATTGAAATAATTATGCTTCTATCTCATCAAGCTTGCTTTCCTCATTTACTATCTTCAGTATAGCAGTTTTCCAAACTATTTGCCACACAAAATCGGACAGGGAGGCTTTCCCCTGCACGGGTCTATGCAAAATAAAGTGTACACTTGACGCACACTTCGCGCCCGAGTGGTATTGCAAAGCGATAAACTTCTTCTCCACAAGGTGCGCCCCTGTCTGGATGGCTTTTTATTTCATAAGAAAGTCATCACTTTTGTATATTAATGCAACAAGGTCTTTCCTATGAAATAAAAAAACTGACCTCCGAAGTCAGATTTCATCTCCAACTTTCAAAGGTCAGCCCGTTCTCCAATATCAAAAATTTTCACATCTTCTTAAAAAGTTCCACCGTTAAACCGTATAATCAATGGACTGCCCCAACGCTTTTTCTATCGCCGTCAGGTTTTTCCCCGTTCCGTCAGAGGAAAGCGTCTCCTGTATCTTCTGCAAAAGCTCCTGCCAGGAGGACGCCGTTAAGGTCGTAACCTCCGAATCCTTCTCTCCCCGCTTGTTTTTCGCCTCTTTTGCCTCTTTCTTCGCCTCGGCTTTTTTCTCCTGTGCCGCCTCCGCTTTCTTCTCGGTGATTCGTTCCTTCTGCGCCGCTAAGGATTTATCCACCACTGCGAAAAAGGATGCGTTTCCATTATCGTCAAAGGTCATGCCAAAGGAGGTCACTGCGTCCCCATTGCTGCCTAAATCCTTCTTCATCTGCTGGGTCTGCACCATGGCGCTGTCTAAAATGCTCTCATATTTTCTGCGGTAATTCTCGTCCGTCGCCATCTTTTCAATCTTGTCGGAATCAATCAGCACCAGCAGTTCCTTGGAGCTTAAATAGCTGCCCTTTCTGGCTTCCGCCGCCTGCTTCATATCCGGAGAAACTAAGATAAAATCCATATTGGAGTATTTTTTCTTTAATTTCTCATAATATTCCTTTGCGGTATCGCTTAACTCCGGCTCTCCGATTACCCTGCCGTAATTGCGGTCCATATGCTCCGCCGCCCCGGTCTGCTGCTTCTTTTTCGTCTGCTCCGTGCGGCTCTGGTACTCTGTTCCATAGGTTCCTGCTACATTACTCATCTGGCTCATTATTTTTTCCTCCTTGAAAATACCTTTTTTGAAATCCGTTTCTGTCCGTGCGCTCTCTTTCCCGTTCCATCTGCCTGCGCAAATTTTCCGGCAAAATATTGGGAAACGGCACAACTGCTCTTCTTTAAACTATATCGGCATTTCCATGGAAAAATTTACATAGCCTCTGACACATCCAGAAAAACGGGCATGACCACAGTAAATACAAAGCACTCTTTCTGGTGCGAAAAGTCCCCGTTCCCTCTGCAATCTCCAACAACGGAGTAAATGTCAGCGCACTCTTTCTGGTGCGGAAAACGAATACCGAAAACGCCAGCCCGCTTTCTCAGGTACGGAAAATGTGAATCACGCCCCTGTCATTTAAACTTTTTAAGAACGCCACCCCAAGGGGCACTAAAAACAAACCGATAATCCCGAAAAATTTCAGCCCCACCAGCATACAGGGCAGCATGACCACCGGGGAAAGCCCCATCTGATGCCCCACCAGCTTCGGCTCGATGATATTGCGCACCACGGTGATAACCAGGTAGAGAATCAAAACTCCCGCTCCCATCCCCGCATTTCCCGAAGCAAAGGCAATGACAGACCAGGGCAGCAGCACCGTCCCGGTTCCCAGCACCGGAAGAATATCAAGCACCGCAATGATAAAGGCAATCACCACCGCACCGTCAATCCCCAGAAGCAAAAGTCCCACCCACAGTTCCAAAAAGGTCAGCCCGAAAATCAGGCAGTAGGACCAGATACATTTTCCCAGCGTCCCCGTCACATAGCTTTTTCCGTCCTGAAGCATTTTCTGGTAGTTCTCCGGCACCTGCTTTTTCATAAAACTTACGATTCCGTGAAATTCCACTTCCATAAATACGGTGGCAATCACCGCTATCAGAATTTTCATCAACATGCCGGGAATGCCCGCCGCCATATCAGAAACCCCCGTTATCAAATCCCCCGACAGCTCCGAAACCACTTTGCCCGCTTTTTCAAGCCCTCCGGCAGAAGCCGTTTCCGCCGAAGAAACCGCTGCGCCGCGCCCCATAACGCCCGGCGACGCAGGTGTAAACGCCTCCAGGATTTTCTCTAACCAGGAAAAAAACTTTTGCAGCACCGGCAGAACAGTATCGGAAAAGAAATAGGACATTTCATAAAAGGTATCATAAATCAGACGCAGCAGGCGGCTTCCCGCAAAATAAACGAGAACTGCCAGCAGCACATAAAAAAGCAGGACTACGGCAACTGCCCCAATACTGCGCCTCAAATGAAGTTTTTCTGTGATAACGTCCACCGGCTTTGCCAAAATCCACGCCACGAGAAAGGCAATGACAAAGGGCAGCAGCACAGACCCCGCCGCTTTCAGAAAAAGAAAGGCTATCACGCCCCAGACGCCCCAAAACGCAATACCCACCAGAAAATCCTTTTGCCGCCTTATCTTCTCTTCGTCTCTCATAGCCTGCCCCTTACATCTCCGTTACTATTCCCTGACAGCCTGTCAGGGGATAAAAAATTTCCTGCTATTCACCCCTTGCAGCCTGTCAGGTAAATTCAAAAATTCCTGCTATTCTTTAGTTTATCCGCTTTCAGATATAACATTCCATGTTTTTAAAAATAAACCTGAAAAGAGCGCAGCCGGATAAACCGATTGCGCTCTCAATCTCTTTGTTCCCTGGCAGCGCTTGCCTTCGCCGCCTTAATGGACTTTATTTTTAGCTACTCTTCTATTTTTAAAATATAAATACAATTTGGTTTGTCTACCTTCACCGGAGCTCCCGCCTGCAGGGAATAGCCGGCTTCATAATTGATGGCATAGGAAACGATTTCATTCGAAGCGTTATTCAGTGTCAGATAATGTTTCTCGTCGGGATAAATCGCTAACATTTTCGGATATTCACTGTCTACCTTGGTGCGGAACGCCTCTGTCAGCTCGCCTGTCTCATCATTAATGGAAAATACCACGGCGGAATTTACCCCCGCATTGGAACAGAACAGGTATTTACCGCTCTTTGAAATCTCCATACCGGAGGCGGAGCAGATATCCTCATCATCCTTATATTCCGTGGAAATGGTCTGGATTTTCTCAAATACCGGCTGATTATCTTCCACGCTGTACCGGTAAACCTCCACCACATTCAGCAGCTCATACAGTATGTAAGCAAATTTTCCGTTTCTGGAAAAACGTATCATACGCGGAGCGGAATCCAACGGTCCGCGGATAATGTCAATCAGCTTTAATTTTCCGAACTCATAGTCCACCCGGTAAATCTTTACCTGGTCAAGCCCGTTGTCCACAGCGCATAAAAACTGCTGGTCCGGTGTCAGCTTCACACAGTCCACATGAGGCACGCTGTTATGTCTGTCGCTGACTTTTCCCGTTCCTTTATGGAATATGCCGTCGGCAATCTCACCGATGCTTCCGTCCGGCAAAAGCCGCATCATGGTGACGCGCCCGTCATGATGACCGCCCACGAAGAGGAAGCGGTTCTCGTTATCTGTCTCCACATAGCAGCCTCTCATACCGCCAATCCACTGCTTGTTCATTGCCTCTAAGTCGCCGTCCGGCAATATCCGGAAGGACTCAACGCCCTCGTCCGCAATGGAATACAGGTATTTCTTGTTCTTAGAAACCACTACATCCGATGGATTGTTGATGGGCACAACCTTGCGTTCCTGCAGCTGTCCCTTTTCCACATCCACATCATAAATATGGATTCCTACACTATTCTCATGGGTATAGGTGCCCACATATGCAACATACTTTTCCTCTTTCATGGTAATCACCCTCCTATTCCTTTCTTCGCAATATATCATATCTATCTAACGGCTCACCCAAATCAATATATAACACCTGCTTCGGATGGGGTGCAGACTCCATCTCATTGCCCTCTTCGTCTAAAATCCGACGGACAGTCACCCTGCGGTTCTCTCCGTCCGGCTTCATCACTTCGATTTCCTCCCCCACGGAAAATTTATTCCGCTGCTCTATCCGGTAAAGCCCCTCTTCGTTCGGCTCCCCTATGATTCCAAGGTAAGTATACTCCTTGAGATAAGTGTTGTTATCGTAAATCTGGGCTTCCTCCGAGGGTTTTCCGAAGAAAAATCCGGTGGTAAACTGACGGTAGGTACAATTCGATATCTGGTCTAAATACCAGGGCAGATGTTCCTGATAAAGCTCCGGCGATTCCTTGTAATCGTCAATGGCTTTCCGATAGGTTCTCGCCACTGTCGCCACATATAGCGCTGTCTTCATTCTACCCTCTATTTTAAAACTGTCAATACCTGATTCCATTAATTCAGGAATATGTTCTATCATACAAAGGTCTTTGGAATTGAAAATATAGGTTCCTCTCTCATTTTCATAGACCGGCATATATTCGTTTGGTCTGGTTTCCTCCACGATGGAATATTTCCAGCGGCAGGGGTGGGTGCACGCTCCCTGATTGGCGTCTCTTCCGGTAAAATAGTTGGATAACAGGCACCTTCCGGAATAGGAAATGCACATGGCGCCGTGGATAAAGGTTTCTATCTCTAAATCATCCGGGATATTGGCACGGATTTCTTTGATTTCTTCTAAGGAAAGCTCCCTGGCAGACACCACTCTCTTGGCTCCTAATTCATACCAGAAACGGTAAGTGGCATAGTTGGTGTTGTTTGCCTGGGTGCTGATGTGACGCTCGATTTCGGGGCAGACCTCTTTGGCTAACTGGAACATACCGGGGTCTGAAATAATCAGGGCGTCGGGTTTGATGTCGCGAAGCTCGGTGAAGTACTCTCTTGCGCCCTCTAAATCGCTGTTGTGCGCCAGTATATTGGCGGTGATGTAAACCTTGACGTCATGGGCGTGGGCGAAGGCTATGCCTTCTTTGATTTCCTCCATGGAAAAGTTTTTGGCTTTGGCACGGAGTCCAAAGGCTTCGCCTCCGATGTAGACGGCATCGGCGCCGAAAATTACTGCGATTTTTAAGACTTCCAGGCTGCTTGCCGGGATTAGGAGTTCTGGGGTTCTCATGGTGCTGGTGGGGTGTCCTTTCGTTCGTTTTGGTTTGGTACTATTCGTGTGCTTACGGTAATGCCGTCTCCGATGGGTAAAACGGATGTTACCAGTTCGTCATTGTGGGTCAGTTCATATAGGTAATCACGCATTCTTTTATGGATGGTGCGGTTTCTTCGGGTTACTATGAAACGGGATTCGATGATATCGCCGTCTTGCAGTACGTTGTCGGAAACCAGAACACCGTCTTTTGCCAAAAGGCGCAGAATATCGGGCATGAAGTGGATATACTGACCCTTGGCGGCGTCCATGAAAATGAAGTCGTAAGGGACTTCTAAGGTTTTCAGAATGTCGGCGGCATCGCCCTCTAGCAGAGTAATCTGGTTTTCTTTTCCGGCACGGCGGAAATTTTCGCGGGCGATGGGAATGCGTTTTTCGTAGTTTTCTATGGTGGTGATGTGGCAGGGGGCTGGGTTGTATTCTGCCATCAGGAGGGCGGAAAAGCCTACGGCTGTTCCTACCTCTAATATTTTGGCTGGTTTTTTTATGGAAAGGAGCAGCTTTAAGAACTGCTGCATTTCCTTCCGGATGATGGGCACATAGGTTTCTATGGCTTCTTTTTCTATCTGGTCTAAGATTTCTGTGTTGCCTGTGTCAAGGGAATTGATATAGGTAACTAATCTTTCGTCTACTATCACGACGCTGCTCCTGCCTCACTTTCGGTTTCTGTCTCCCCTTCGGGGACAGTTGCCATCATTACCATCATTTCTTTTGCTGTCATGGAGGTATTTAAGGTGTAGGTGCCCGGTCTCAGCTTTCCTGTGTAGGCTGACATTTTCAGCTGCGCATAAAAAAGCTTTGCATCCCGCACCAGACCTTTCTCCTCTAACAGCTTTCCGATATCGCCCTCTGACATGTCTGAGGTTATTTCCACGGTTTTCTCCGTTCCCGGAGCTTCCTCCATGGGCTTTTCGGTAAATACGCGGTAACCAAATTCATAGCAGAAATTTCCCAGCTTTACAAAGCATACCACCACTAACAGCATCATCAGAATTGAAAAACTGAATCTGACAAATTTAAAAACTATTTTGTTCAAGTTCATCCCTGCTGCCTTCCTCTCTTTCCCCCTGCCTTAACTCTCCGATTTCCTATATCCTCCATGCAAATGCCGCTATCCTCTTCCGTTTCAAGCTCCTGATGCCAGCCGCCTCTGATGCTCTGCTGCATTCGCATACTGCCGATTCGCAGTCAGTGAGACTACACTTCCATAATAATCGGCATTATCATCGGTCTTCTCTTGGTTTCTTTCCAGACAAAATCACCCAGGGAATCTTTAATCTCGTTTTTAATCTTGCCCCAGTCAGTGATATTTCTGTCCATGCAGTACTGCATTTTATCGTCAAGCAGATGCTTTGCCTCTTCCATCAGGCTCTCTGCCCCTCTGACATAAACGAAACCGCGGGAAACAATATCCGGTCCGGCAAGAAGCTGCCCGGAACCGCCCTCTAAGGTCAAAACTACAATAATGATACCGTCCTCCGCTAAATGCTGTCTGTCGCGCAATACAATATTTCCTACATCGCCAACGCCAAGTCCGTCTACCATAATATCGCCCACATGGACTTTTCCGGTAACGCCTGCGCTTTCCTCATCTAACTCTAAAACGTCTCCTGAGGATAAAATGAAAATATTATCCTTGTTGATTCCAAGCTCTTCCGCCACTCTCGCCTGTGCAATCAGATGGCGGTACTCGCCGTGCACCGGGATGGCGTATTTCGGTCTTACCAGAGAATAAATCAGCTTGATTTCCTCCTGGCAGGCATGTCCGGATACATGCACATCCTGGAAAATCACGTTGGCGCCCTTCATGGAAAGCTCGTTGATGATTCGGGAAACTGCTTTTTCATTTCCCGGAATCGGATTGGAGCTTAACACAATCGTATCGTTGGGCTTGATGGTCACTTTCTTGTGAATGCCGGAAGCCATACGGGACAATGCCGCCATAGACTCGCCCTGGCTGCCCGTGGTAATCAGCACGGTTTTCTCGTCCGGATAGCTCTTTAATTCTTCTATGTCAATGAGCGTATTATCAGGAATATTGATATAGCCAAGCTCCGAAGCGGTTCCAATGATATTTACCATGCTTCGTCCCTCAACCACTACCTTTCTGCCGTATTTGTACGCCGTGTTGATAATCTGCTGCACACGGTCCACGTTAGAGGCAAAGGTTGCTATGATAATACGGGTATTTTTATGGTCTGCAAAAATCTCGTCAAAGGCTTTTCCCACCGTCTTTTCCGACATGGTAAAGCCGGGGCGCTCCGCATTGGTACTGTCGCACATTAATGCCAGCACGCCCTTTTTCCCAATCTCGCCGAAACGCTGTAAATCAATGGCATCGCCGAATACCGGGGTGTAGTCCACCTTAAAATCTCCGGTATGAATCACAGTGCCTGCCGGAGAATAAATGGCAAGCGCCGCTGCGTCCTGGATACTGTGGTTCGTCTTGATAAATTCCACACGGAAACAGCCTAAATTGATGTGCTGCCCGTATTTTACCACTTTGCGTTTTACCTTTGTGAGCATGTTGTGCTCTTTTAATTTATGCTCAATGATACCGATGGTCAGCTTCGTTGCGTAAATCGGTACATTCACTTCTTTTAACACATAGGGAATCGCACCGATATGGTCCTCATGACCATGGGTGATGAAAAATCCCTTTACCTTCTCAATGTTATCTTTTAAATAGGTGATATCCGGGATGACCAAATCGATTCCATACATGTCATCTTCCGGGAAGGACAGACCGCAGTCCACCACAATAATACTGTCTTCATATTCAAAAGCTGTAATATTCATTCCAATCTGCTCTAAACCGCCCAATGGAATAATCTTCAGCTTTGAACTTTTTTCTTTTTTCAAATTCTTACCTCCATTATTTTTTTTCCGCTCTGTTTTTCTCTTTTCTGTTGTTTTTACTTCTTCACTTGAAGTTGTCAGTTCTAATTCCTTATTTTTCATATTCAATGTCCGCATCCTCAATCAATTCTGCAAAAATTTTTCCTACTGCCGCAAGCTCCGTATCATCCTCCACCATCTCGTAGACGGAATCCTCTTCCTCTGCCGCAACCTCTTTTAAAATATAGGCATCACAGTCCCCGTCCTCTTCCTCTGTCACAAAAAGATAACGGGTTCCGTTAATCTGCGTTTCTTCCACCACAAAAAACTGTAGTTCTTCTTTTGTTTCCGGGTCAACAAATGTTACTTTCTCCATTCACAAACCATTTCCTTCCATTTTAATTTTACTGTTATCTGTATCCGTTTCATGGCACACAAAAAAATCCCGTGCATCCTCTTCCGACACACCGCCTTTTCCCGGTTCGCTTCAGACCGTTTCCCGCTCATGGCTGAGGAAATCCAGATATCCCTGCAAAATAAAAACTGCCGCAATCTCATCCACGTACTGCTTGCGGTTTTCCCTCCTGATACCCGCTTCCATCATATACTTATCTGCCGAAACAGTTGTGAGCCGCTCGTCCCACAATACCACCTCTAAGCCGGTGCGCCGTTCTAACATTTCTTTAAATTCTTTGGTTTTCTCGCAACGCTCTCCCTCGGTATTGTTCATGTTCTTAGGGAAACCTAACACAATGCGTTCCACCTGATATTCCGCCGCAATCTCCTGAATCCTCGCCAGCGTCTGGCGCAGCTTATTAGGAGACTGTCGTCTTACGATTTCCAGTCCCTGTGCCGTCAACAAAAGCTCGTCGCTGACTGCCACGCCGACAGTCTTTGAGCCAAAATCTAATCCTAAAATCCGCATACTCTCTCCGTTACTACGACCAACGATTGTTTCTGATATAAGATTTTAATACTTCTTCCACCAACTCGTCACGTTCTACCTTCATAATCAGGCTTCTTGCATTATTATGGCTGGTAATGTAAGTAGGATCTCCAGACATAATATATCCAACAATCTGATTCACCGGATTATAGCCTTTCTCGCTGAGTGCATGATAGACAATCTCTAAAATGTCTCCCACCTTCAGCTCCGGTTCCTTTTCCACTTTGAAATATTGTGTGTTATTGATATTCTGCATATTTGTCACGCCCTTATACCTGCTCAAAAAGCATTGCTATATCTTATTTTAATATAGTTTGTCCTAAAATTCAACCATAAGATAGATATCCCCGGTTAATTGTTCCGAAATTTTTCCTGTTACAAATTGATTTGTCAGGTCACAATCCGCCTCATACGCCACTTTCACGTACTCTTTCGTGTAGCCTGTAAAATAGGTTTTTCCTTCAAATTCCATCTCTTCTTCTAACAGCGCTGTCACAGTCTTTCCAAGATAAGCATTGCGGAATTCCTCTGACATTTTTTTCTCCAAATCCAGCAAAATGGCGCTGCGTCTGGTTTTCTCCGGCTCCGGCACCTGATTTTCCATCGCCGCCGCCTTTGTGCCCTCTCTTCTGGAATATTTGAAAATGTGCATTTCATAGAAATGGATTCGCTCTAAATATTCCCTGGTAATCTGAAATTCTTCCTCCGTCTCCCCCGGAAAGCCCACAATCACATCGGTGGTAATCGCCGGATGGAAGAAATATTTTCTTAAAAACCTGCAGCCCGCCTCGTATTCCGCCGTATCATAGCGCCGGTTCATCCGGGCAAGCACCGTGTCGCAGCCGCTTTGCAGGGACAGATGGAAATGGGGGCAGATTTTTTCCAGTTCTGACAACCGTTTCACAAAATTCTCCGTCACAATCCGCGGCTCTAAGCTGCCGAGACGTATCCGCTCAATTCCCTCCACCTCATGCACCAGCTCAATCAGATGAAGAAGGGAATCTCCCGTATCCACGCCATAGGAGCTTAAATGAATCCCCGTCAGCACCACCTCCCGGTAGCCATGCTCCGCAAGCCGTCTGACTTCCTCTAACACGTCCTCCGCCCTTCTGCTTCTGACCCTTCCTCTGGCAAAGGGAATGATACAATAGCTGCAGAACTGGTTGCAGCCGTCCTGTACCTTCAAAAAGGCTCTGGTATGCTCCGCCGTTCTTTCTAAATAAAGCTCTTCATATTCCTGCTTTTCATGGTTAATATCCGCTACGCTGGCAAGGGAACGGCATAGTTCTTCTCCCGCCTGCTGTTTGTTCCCTGTCTGCGCATTAACGCTCTGTTCCGCCGCCCTCTGTCTCTTTTCGGCTTCAAATTTTTCTAACAGCTCCACTAACTCATGCTTTTTATTATTCCCAATGATAATATCAATACTCTCATCTAAGGCAGCTTCCGCTTCTTTGGTCTGCACATAACAGCCCGCCGCCACCACCACCGCATCGGGATTGTTCTTTTTGGCTTTATGGAGCATCTGTCTTGACTTCCGGTCCGCTATATTGGTGACGGAGCAGGTATTTATCACATAAACGTCCGCCTTTTCCGTAAATGGCACAATCTCGTAGCCCGCAGTTTCTAAGATATGCTGCATCGCCTCTGTCTCATAAGCATTTACCTTACAGCCGAGATTATGTAATGCCGCTTTCTTCATTCTTTTCCTCCGTTTACATTTACTGTTGACTTTTCCACAAAAAACCTTTAGTATAAAAGTAACTTGAATAGTTAATCTTTAAGGAGGTTTTTCGCTATGAAAACAGTACAGATTTCTTTAAATTCTATCGACAAGGTAAAATCCTTTGTCAACGCTATCACACAGTATGAATTTGATTTTGATTTAATCTCTGGCAGATATGTCATTGATGCAAAATCTATCATGGGTATCTTCAGTTTAGATTTATCTAAACCGATTGATTTAGCAATTCATGCTGAGAGCAATGTTGATGAGATTATGGAAACTTTAAAACCATACTTAATCTAATTACTCGTACATAGTTGTATTAGTGTTTGGAACAGGGACCACAGAGAGGTTACTCTTTGTGGTTTTTTGTTTGTTTATGAGAGTTTCGAGAAGGGACGTCAGGAAACGCAGCGGGGTTTGTCAGACATCCCTTTCGTCAAAAATCTTACGCCTCAATATGAATCACTTCCACTGTATCAATCGCCTGCTGCATTAGTTCATCAATTTTTTCGTCCAGCTTGCGTTCATCATTGTGAATGACGTTGAGGCTGGGCTTTGTTACCGGGTGTTTTGCTACGAAGATGGTACAGCAGTCCTCAAAGGGCAGGATGGAGGTTTCGTAAGCGTCTATCTTTTCGGAAATCTCCACAATCTCCTGCTTGTCAAAGCCAATCAGCGGACGGTATACCGGAAGGGTGCAGACTTCGTTGGTGGCTGCTAGGGACTGCATGGTCTGGCTTGCTACCTGACCAATGCTTTCTCCGGTGATTAAACCGAGACACTTATTTTCTTTGGCAAAATGCTCTGCCAGCTTCATCATGTAACGGCGCATGATGATGGTAAGCTCTTCGTGGGGACACTGCTCGTAAATGTAGAGCTGAATGTCGGTGAAGTTTACCACATGCAGGTTGATGGGACCGGAGTATTTTGCTACGATTTTGGCCAAATCCACTACCTTTTGTTTTGCCCGCTCTGAGGTATAGGGGGGCGCATGGAAATAGGTGGCGTCTATGGTAACGCCTCTTTTTGCAATCATATAGCCTGCCACCGGACTGTCGATACCGCCGGAGAGCAGCAGCATGGCTTTGCCGTTGGTGCCTACGGGCATACCGCCGGGGCCTGGAATGGTGGTGGAATAGAGGTTAATCTGGCTGCGGATTTCAATGTTTATCATAACGTCCGGGTTGTGGACGTCTACCTTTAAGCCGGGATAGGCCTCTAAAATACGCTCTCCCATTTTGGCGTTGATTTCCATGGACTCCAAGGGATAATTTTTTCTGGCACGACGGGCGTTGACCTTAAAGGTAAAGTTTTTGTCGGGGTAAGCCATGTCAATGTAACGGATGACCTCCTCCGCCAGTTTATCGAAGCCCTCGTCCTCTAAGATGACCACCGGGCAGATTCCTACGATACCGAAAACGCATTTTAACGCCTCCACTGCCTCGTCAAAATCAAATTCGCCCTCGGTTTCCACATAGATACGTCCCTGCTCTTTGCGGATTTTAAAGGTTCCCTCTACTTTTTTTAACGCATGGTTCATCCGGCTGACCAAAGCGTCCTCGAAGAGGTAGCGGTTCTTGCCCTTGATGGCGATTTCTGCATATTTAATCAAAAATGCTTTATACATATCATTCTCCTTTTTCTAACAAGGTATGCCTGCACCGGCAGACAGCCCCGTCTGACCGTTCAGACTGTTTTCTCTCAAAATTTGCACTACGTTTCTTCGCCCTATTTACGGACGAATTTCCGGCGGAACGGAACAATCTCCTTTAATGCCGCAACGGCGTAATCGATTTCTTCCTCCGTGGTATTCACACAAAAGCTGAAACGAATGGTGCTCTCTAACTGTGCCTTAGACAAACCGATGCCCTGCAGGGTTTTGCTGGGGGCAGGTTTGTTGGAGGAACAGGCGCTTCCGGCAGAGACATAAATCTCCTTTTCCTCTAAGGAATGGAGCATGACTTCGCTGCGGACGCCGTCAATGCTGACGCTGACGATCTGGGGAGCGGAGTCTCTTCCTGTTTTTCCATTTATAGTGACGCCTTCAATTTCAGCAACGCCCCGGATAAAACGGTCTTTGAGTGCGTAAAGATGTTCGATTTTTTCGTCAAAGTTCTCGTAAATTTCCTCCGCCGCCGCTCCGAGGGCTGCTGCTCCCGGAACATTTTCCGTGCCGGAGCGCATTCCCTTCTGCTGTCCGCCGCCGTAAAGAATGGGTTTTATTTTTGTTTTGTCCTTGATATATAAAAATCCGGTTCCCTTGGGGGCATGGATTTTGTGTCCGCTGACGGAAAGCAAATCGATTCCCAGCTTTTTCGGGTAGATACGGTATTTTCCGTATGCCTGGATTGCGTCCACATGTACCAGGGTTTTGGGATTTTTTGCTTTGATGATTTTTACCGCCTCTTCGATGGGCTCTACTGCGCCGATTTCGTTGTTTACCATCATGAGAGAAACAAGAATGGTGTCCTCGCAGACTGCCTCCTTTAATTCCTCTAACGAAATCAAACCGTCCTTATCCACCTTCAGATAGGTGACGTGAAAACCCAGTTCCTCTAAATAAGCTGCCACCGCCGAGACGGAGGCGTGCTCAATGGAGGTGGTTATGATATGGTTTCCGGCACGTTTGTTGGCAAGCGCCGTCCCAATCAACGCCAGATTATTGGATTCCGTTCCGCCGGAGGTAAACAGGATTTCCTTTTCCTCCGCTTTTAAAGTTTTGGCAATCTGCTCTTTTGCCTTTTTGATGTAACCTTCCGCCGTCATTCCCATGGTGTGAAGGGAGGACGGATTTCCGAAATCCTCCATCAAAACCTTCACCATGATATCCCGCGCCCGCTCGCTGCACCGGGTGGTGGCTGAATTATCTAAATATGCCTGCATATTTTTCACACTTTCTAATTGTTTCTATAAACCATACTATCGTCAGATGTTCTATGCCTGACATGCACACAAATATCCTTAGCGAAGCCCTTGCAGAAAGCCTCCCCTGACAATGTCCTGCGTCAGCGCAATCTGTCAGCCGGGTTCAATCCAGCGTCTCTAAATGATACGCCAAAACCGCCAGCGTGGCAAGCCCGGCTGTCTCTGTCCGCAAAATCCGCTTTCCAAGGGAAATGAGCTGCATCGCTTCACCCTTTGCCAGCTCGATTTCCTCCGGGGCAAATCCGCCCTCCGGTCCGATAAAAATGCCGATACTCTCTCCTGCCTTTATCTGCTCCACTGCCTCTTTGGTCGCCGCCATGCCCCGCTCATTTTCATAGGGGACAAGCACTGTGTCTAACTCCTTCGCCAGCTCCACTGCCTGCCGATAGGCAACCGGCTGCCTTACCTCCGGTATCAGACTGCGTTTTGACTGCTTCGCTGCGCTTTTTGCAATTTCCTGCCAGCGCCGCACTTTGTTTTCCGCCTTCTTGGCATCTAATTTCACCACGCAGTTTTTCATGGACACGGGTATGATTTCGTATACGCCCAGTTCCACTGCTTTCTGGATAATAAGCTCCATCTTATCGCCCTTAGGCAAGCCCTGGAACAGATAGATTTTGTTCGGCAGCTCCGTCCCCTCCGCAAGCTCTTCTAAAATATCCGCCTGCACCGTGGTTTCACCGATTTCCGATAACCGACAGAAATAATTTTTCCCGGAGGAAGCGCTGATTCGCACTTTTTCCCCGGCTTTCATACGGAGCACATTTCTGATATGATTTACGTCGCTGCCCTCAATTTTTATAAATGTCTCAAATACCTGCGTATCTTCTACAAAAAACTGATACATAGCATCCTCTTTTCCATACATCCCATGCTGTACACCCATTGGGGCAGCTCATGGGAAGAACTTCTTAGCGAAACAGCCTTTGCTATGAGCTTTTAGAAGTTCTTCTCGCACTTGCACGCCGTAATATTCACCCACTCGCCCTGATGGTTGATTTCCACCACCTTAAGCCCGGCGTTTTCGATGGCTTCCTTCACAGCATTTTCCTTAAAATCAATGATACCGGAGGTGATAAAATAGCCTCCCTTTTTCAGCCGCGCCGGAATCACCGGAGCCATGGGGATAATCACATCCGCCAAAATGTTTGCCACCACAATATCGTACTCTTCCGTGCCAACTTTTTCCTGCAGGGCGGCATCGTCAATGAGGTTTCCCACATAGAACGTCCCTTTGCTTAAATCCAGATGGTTGACTTCCATATTGTCATGGGTGGAGGTCATGCAGTCCGGGTCAAGGTCTGTGCCCACCACTTCCGAGGCGCCTAATTTTAACGCCACAATGGATAAGATACCGCTGCCGCAGCCCACGTCCAACACCTTCGGCGCTGTCTCCTTCGGTTTAAAATCCTGATTTCCGCGGATATATTTTAACAGCTGCCGGATACAGAGCTGGGTGGTTTCATGCTTGCCTGTCCCAAAGGAAACGCCGGGGTCAATCTCAATCAGGAACTTGTCCCTATCCTCTTCCTTTAATTCCTCCCAGGTGGGTTTGATTAAAATATCATCAATATAGAAGGAACTGAAAAACTTTTTCCAGTTATTAATCCAGTCCAAATCTTCGGTTTCGTCCGAGGTAATCACACCGCTTCCCACATCCACGATTTTCCGCAGATTTTCCAGTTCTGTTTTCACCTGCTTTAACAGCTCGGTATAGTCCTCTCCGTTATCCTCCAAATAAAAACTCACGTGGCTCACACCGTCATCCGGCGGAAGCTCCGGCAGGAAATCGATAAACATATCCGCCTGGTCCTCCTTGGAAAGGGGAATGTTATCCTCAATCTCCACTCCCTCAATGCCCAGCTCCATCAGCATGGAGCTCATAAAATCCTCCGCCGCTGTTGTTGTCTCAATGGTATATTTTTTCCATTTCATAATGACGCCCTCTCTCTTTCTCTTCCGAACCTTTCTGCCAAACATCCTCTGCCGCTTAAGCAGTCTTTGGCACACTAGGAGATATCATAACACAGTTCTGTTATTTTTGCAAAAATTTTGCAAGAAGTCCATACAGCAGATAAATATCCACCGGCTTCGCAATATGCTCATTCATCCCCGCATTACGCGATTCTTTGATATCTTCCTCAAAAGCATTCGCCGTCATGGCAAAAATCGGTACTTCCCAAGCGTCGGGACGCTCCATGGAGCGAATCGCCCTCGCCGCCTCATAACCGCTCATTTTCGGCATGTGGATATCCATCAGAACCGCCGCAAATTCCCCCGGCGCAGAGGCTTCAAACAGCCGCACCGCTGTTTCCCCGTCCTGCGCCCAGACAGTTTTTAAATGAACCAGCTCTAACAAATCCCTGGTGATATCTGCGTTCATCTCCGTATCTTCCGCTAAAAGTACCGTTTTCCCTCCGAAATCATACTGCTTTTTCTCTATTCCAGCCTGCTTGTCCTCCACCCTCTTTTCCTCTTTGGAAAGCTCCTCCGGCGCAAGCTCAAAGGGCAGTATCACAGTAAATACAGCGCCCTCCCCCTTTTTCGATTCACAGGCGATGGTTCCCTTCATCAGCTCCACTAAATTTTTTACAATGGCAAGCCCTAATCCGCTGCCGCCGTATTTGTGATAGGTATCCGCCCGCTCCTGCTCGAAGGGCAGAAATAGTCTCTGCTGCATTTCCTCCGTGATTCCCTCACCGTTATCGCTGACTTGAAATTTGTAATAAGCCTCATTTTTTGTCTTTGAGGGAATTTCCTTCACCGTAACCTTAATTTCACCGCCCTCCGGCGTAAATTTGCAGGCATTGGAGAGCAGATTCATAATAATCTGCTGCACCCTTATGGCGTCCCCCACCACATACCGGTCTGTCATTTTCGTCTCCATGCAGAACCGAATGCTCTTATGGCTGCACTCCGACTCATAAACCGTAGCAATGGAAGCAACCAGCTCCTGCATGTCAAACAGCTTTTTGGCGATTTTCATTTTATGCAGCTCGATTGCCGACATATCAAGAACATCATTGATAATATTCAGCAGCAGCTTGGAGGACACCTGGATTTTTTCTAAATCCTCTTTTAACTTTTGCGGCTGCGTCTGCTGCTCCTTTGCCAGTTCTGTCAGCGTCACAATGGTATTCATAGGCGTACGGATTTCATGGCTCATTCTCGCTAAAAACTCGCTTTTTGCCGCATTGGCGCGGTCCGCCTGCTCCACTGCCTCCGCCAGCTCTTTATTTTTTTCCTCCAGGCGCAAAAAGCTCTGCCTTCTCGACACATGAAACGCCTCCATCAGGGCAAGCAGCGTTAAAACCAGCACTCCAATGGCAATAAATGGGTAGCGAAACTGGTACAGCACATCGGAGAAGGTCATGCGGTACACGCTTGCCACCGTATGGTCCACGGTAAACTGGGAGATTTCTGTTTCGGAAACCGTGGCGATACATTTGTTTAAAATCCCCGTGAGAATCTCATGGTCCTCCGAAACCACGGAAACAACGGCTGTATTTTCCCTCATAAAAAAGGTAGGCAGCACGGTAATATCTTCAAAATGCGGGTCTGAAAGAAGTGGCTCTAACACCCTTACATTCTGCGCCGCCATATCCACTTCCCCTTTTTCCACCATCTTGATACACTCTAACGTGGAATCCACCATAACAACTTCAAACTGGGGAAACTGCTCATTTACATAGTGCTCAAAGGTGGCATAATTTTTCGGAATTGCCAGCTGGTAGCTGCCATCCTTCGCGTCTATCTCGTAGTCAAGCCCCGCCTTACACACCAGCGCCACATCATCGGAATAAATATCGTCCGTCAGAAGATATTTCTCGTCCACAAACTCCCGGCTGTCCGAAAGCACCCCTGCCACAAGCTGCTCCGGGTGCTGCTCTAAATACTCCACCACCCGCATTCCCGCCGGCATCATTTCATACCGGAAATGAATGCCGCTGCGTTCCTCTATCACATTAAGAATATCTACCGTAATCCCGGTGATTTCCCCTTTTTTATTTACATCGGAAAGGGGCGCTCTATCCGGAATAAAGGCAACGGCAACCTCCCCGGAATTTTCAATAAATTCTTTTTCTTCCTCGGTAAACTCTATGGTTACAGGCTCCCTTTCCGCCGCTGCCGCTGCCTGTGCGCTGCCGGACAGCAGCACTGCCGCTGCCAGCGCAAGCCATCTGCCCGCCCACTTCCTTCTTTTGGTACACTGCCTCACTCTCTTTTTCATAGTCCCCGCAACGCCTCCACAAACTGCAGCACGAATTTTTGTCCCTCTAAGCCCACGGACTCGTCAAATTCCTCTCCATTCACAATGGAATTGGACAGAATCCGGATTCCGATAAAGGGGATTCCGTAAGAAAGGCACAATTCTGCGGGAGCCGCCGACTCCATATCCTCCGCCGCCGTATGATACCGTTCCCGAAGCAGGGCAATCCGGTCTATCTGGTTGTTCCACTCGTCTGCCGAGCCTAACACGCCCCTTCTGGCAGAAAGCTCTGTCTCCACCTGCTCTGCGATGGAAATGAGGGCTTCATCGCAGGGAAATTCCAACACTTTTCTGGTTTTCCCCAGAGCTTTGTCAAAAATTTCAACGGGGAGCGGTTCAAAGTCTGTCTCGCTGATGCCTGCCCCCTTTGGCGCATAGCTTCGCACCATCGCCCCCATAGGGACTACCTTTTCCCCAATCACAATATCTCCCCTGTGAAAGGAGGCGTCATGTCCCCCTGCGATTCCCTGATTTATCACCGCTTTCGGGGAAAAAAACGCCAGAGCAAGGCTGCTTGCCGCCGCCGCATTTACCATGCCCTGATAGGTTTTGGAAATAATCACGGGCTCTTTGTATTTTCCCAGAAATCCGGTGTGAAATTCCCAGTTTCCAAGGGTGATTGTTTCTCTTTCCTCTAATTTATCCATCAAGTATGCTGTCTCTGTGTCCATCGCCCCCTGGATTAAGATGGAGGGCTGTGTCTTAAAATCGTATTTCTGCATGTTTTACCTGCCTTATTTTCATATCACATTCTGCTGCATGAAACTCTGACTTTATCCTATCATTCTACGACACTCTGCGTCAACACCGGATATTTGTCTGCAATGCTTTTGCCTCTTGCATGTTCCTTTTTTTTCGTCTACAATAGTTTTTGATAACAGTCTTACATACCAAAACGCTATCACAAAAATATTTTCAGTTTCAGGAGGTTTCCATGGAAAAAATTGCAAGCTTCACCATAGACCATATCAAATTACAGCCCGGCGTCTACGTTTCCAGAAAGGATACGGTGGGTTCCGAGGTCATCACCACCTTTGATTTGCGCATGACTTCCCCCAATGATGAGCCGGTGATGAATACGGCGGAAATGCACACGATTGAGCATCTTGCCGCCACCTTTCTGCGCAACCACCCGCAGTTTAAGGATAAGACTATTTACTTTGGACCTATGGGCTGCCGCACCGGATTTTATCTGCTGCTTGCGGGAGATTACGAGTCAAAGGACATCGTGGATTTGATGATTGAAATGTTTGAATTTATCCGGGATTTCAGGGACGAGGTGCCGGGAGCTTCCCCGAAGGACTGCGGAAACTATTTAGATATGAACCTTGGCATGGCAAATTATCTCGCCAGCCGCTATTTAGAGAATGTGCTTTACTGCATTGATGAGGCTCACCTGATTTATCCTTCCTGACACAGACAGGTAATTCTTTATCTATACTGCTCCACAGACAAAACACATTCGTTTTATCTTCCCATATTGGTGGACAGCACTGTGTGAGCAAACGCTTGAAATGTCAGGTATTTCATTATAATAATTAATAAAACACCGCATTTTGGATATTCTTCTTCTCAAAATGCGGTGTTTTTTATTGGTAAATTGCCTTTAGCCTGTCGTACTCTCTGTTAATCTCCTGCAATGTCCCGGTGTCTCCGTCTAAATTATCGGGATGGTAAATCTTAATGAGGTCTTTGTAACGGCGCTTTAAAGCGTGCTCGCTGCCGACGCCCACGAAAAACATCTCTGCCCAGCCGCCGTTTCCTGCGATTTTTGCCTGGCTTTTTTTCTCGTGCTCTTCCACAAAGCGGTAAAAATTCCTCTGTTTCTCCACCTGCTGTTTCTCATCCGCCAGCTTTTTCAGCTCTTCCTCTAAAATCTTCCACTTCATCTGAAAAAGCTTGCTCTCGTTTTTCAGCCTTCCGTCCTCCGACTGCTGCCAGAGAGTATACTCCCTTTTCTCCCGTTCAAATTCCTTCCGGGCTTTCTCAAGCTCCCTTTTTTCTTCCTGCAGTTCCTGTTTCTGATGTTCTAGTTTTACCTCCTGCTTAAAACGCCACTGCTGAAATACTACCTTCGCACTGCTGTCTTTTACAGCCAACTGGCTCATTGCACACACTCCTTAATTCTAACGAAAACATCCCACTCCTTTTTACTCTATGGGATTTACCTATCAAGAAACACAATATCTGGTCAAAAATTTTCACCATTTATCGACATAATACTACATTTAGTATCCGCTCTCAATAGGTAATAAGTACTAGATTTAACTCTCCGTCTCCCGCAGACGCTCCACAATGCTCTGTTTTTCCACGGATTTTAATACCGGAACCGGAAGCAGCAGACCAATCACTAACAGCAGGGGAATTGTAATCAGCAGAGGCAGCAGGGTAAAGCGGTATGTGAAAAACCACATATTTTCAGCAAATGCCTTTCCTATCACCGCAGACAGCACCGTTCCTAAAAGGAGCGCCAGCCCACCGGACGCCGCCGCATAGTAAAACCCCTCCATCATCAGCATGTTCCGCAGCTGTTTCTTCGTCATGCCCACAGACTGCAGCATGGCAAACTCCCGTTTTCTGGTGAAAATGCTTGTCAGCATGGAATTTACAAAATTCAAAACACCTATGATACCGATAATCAGGCTCAAAACGCCGCCTACAAGAACAACCATATTCTGCGTGCCTTCAAATTCCGCCTCCTGTGTGGCTTTCGAGCTGTAGCCCATAACCGGCTCTGTTTCTTCCGTATAAGTTTTCAAAAACTCCTCCATCGCCGCCTCCCCGTCATCGCTGACATTAAAGGCATAGCTCATAACGCCGGGGACGGCTACCATCTCTTTATAAACCTCTGCCGGAAGATAATAACTATATTCATATCCCCTTCTGCAGCTGTTGGTAAAATAGTTTATCGCCACCTTTGCCATCACTTCAAATTCCCGTCCGATATACTCATTTTGGGCAGCAGTCTCGCCTGTCCCCTTATAACTGTGAAGCGTCACCTTATCCCCGATATCAAAATGGGAAGTCTCCCACATGGGCGTATTATCATCATGTAAGTCAATTCCTTCTAAAATATACTTTCCTGTTTTCAGCTTTTCAAAATCAATTTCCCCCTCTAATACCGTAAGACGCTTTAAGGGCAGTTCCTCAAGACCGTATACCGCAGCCCCCCAGTCGCCCTCCAGATTCACATTACTTAACTCCAATGCGGGAGTATCATGCTCCACCGCAAAAAGCTCTGCGTCATCGTTAAAATAAAGCCGTCCCCCCTCCTCAAAACCGGGCTGTTTCTGCACTGCCTCAATCATGCTTTCAGAGACCGCATTTTCCTGTCCTCTGAACTGGTAACTAAAATAATCTGCATGACCAATCAGAAAATCCGTATCCACAAACTTTGCCAGATATTTATCCATATCAAAGCCAAGACTGTAGGTATAAACGGTGTTAAATAATACCAGCGCCAACGCCATGGATGCTATCACAAGCACTGTCCGTTTGGAGTTTCTTCCCAGATTTGCCGCCGCCATCCTTCCCGGCTTTGCGCCACCCCTGGCTTTCTTGCTTTTCTTTTTCACATTGTCCGTATCGTTATAGCGCACCGCCTCCACCGGGGAAACCTTTGCCGCAATTCTGCCGGGCTTTGCCGTACTGATGATGACCGTCACAAGGGCAAACAACGTGCTACCAATGAAAATCAGCGGGTTTGCAGAAATCTCATAGCTTGCCCCTGCATAATAGCTTTGTTCCATCACCACCGGAACGAAAGCACAACCTAAGAAGTATCCAATCAGCAATCCGATGGGAATTCCAATCACGGACAACAGCAGCGCCTGCCTGCGGATAATGGCTTTCACCTGTTTTCCCGTGGTTCCGATGGTTTTTAACAGCCCGTAAAAACGGATATCCCGGATAACGGAAATCTGGAAAATATTGTAGATAATCAGATATCCGGTAAAGACAATCAGCAGGATTGCCGCAAGCGCTGCCAGGACGGTGCTGAAATCCAGAGAAAAATTGGTAGACAGATAAGACCAGTTCACATTGTTTGCAATATAATTTTCGTCCTCCTCATCCGGAGAATAACCGCTCTCTGTGATAACGCGGTTCAGCTTTTCCTCCAGCCCCCAGCTGTTTTTGAACATAATATAGCTGTTAATCACACCCGTCATGCAGCTGTCTTCTTTGTAGCTGTTGCGAAGCTCCTCTAAATGGGCGTCCACATAGGCGCGGGAGGTCACCAGAATGGAAACATGAAATGCCGGGTCCGCCTCCCACCAGCCGCTTAAAACAAACTCCCGTTTCACCTGTTTTCCGCGCACCGTCAGCTCTAAGGTGAGGGGCTCGCCAACCTTCTGCTCTATCCCTAAAAGCTTTATCGCCTCCGTATCCATCATAATCTCATTTTCCGCCTTCGGCTTATGCCCCGCCGCCGGTTCGCAAAATCCCAGCTTTATCCCCGTATCGTCCATGTAATAAAACTCTCCGTGACGCTTTAAAAAGGCTTCGTTGTCCACCGAGTCACAGAGCAGGCGGTTATAGGAAATTTCCTCAATCAATCCGTGGTTTTTCACCCGGTTGTATTCTTCATCGGTAATGTATTTGAGCACTCCCATGCCGTCTCCGCCTGCCTGCCGCATGGTCTGGCGCTGGATGTTCTCTATCATGCCGCTGCCGATGGTAAAAAGGGCGGTAAACAGCACGGTGGTCAGGGCGATTGCCAGCACCGCAATGATATTTCTGGATTTATTTGCCATAAAACTTCTGCCGGAGAGCCGGCTCACTGCTTTTTTACTATTTACTTTCAGCATTTTTATCACCTGCAATCCTTCCGTCTTCGATTCTTATCACCCGGTCTGCCATCTGGGCTATCTCTTCATTGTGAGTAATCATAACAATGGTCTGGGAAAACTGCTGGCTGGTGACCTTTAAAAGCCCCATCACATCCAGGCTGGTTCTGCTGTCTAAGTTTCCCGTGGGCTCATCCGCTAAAATAATAGCTGGCTTTGCCGCCAATGCCCTGGCGATTGCCACCCTCTGCTGCTGCCCGCCGGAAAGCTGGTTCGGCAGACTGTCCACCTTCTCAGACAGTCCCAGCGTTTCAATAATGTGGTCAATATGGGCTTTGTCCACCCGATTTCCGTCCAGTTCAATGGGCAGCACAATGTTTTCATACACGTTCAGCACCGGGACTAAATTGTAGCTCTGAAAAATAAAACCGATTTTCCTGCGCCTGAAAATGGTCAGCTCATCATCCTTCAGGGAAAAAATATCTTTTCCCTCCACCTCCACTTTTCCGCCGGTGGGACGGTCAAGCCCGCCTAACATATGCAGCAGCGTGGATTTTCCGCTGCCGGAGGTTCCCACAATGGCTGCAAACTCTTCGTCCGCAATGGAAAGATTCACGCCGTCAAGGGCTTTCACGGCAAGCTCTCCGCTGCCGTAATATTTTTTCAGATTTTCCGTCTTTAAAATGTCCATAAAATATCCTCCATGCCGCTTTAGCGGCTCAAATAGATATGAAAAACGCTGTCCTTTGCGTTTTTCCTGTGTGAAACTTAGAACTTCTTTGCGAAACAGCCTTTGCTGTGAGCATTAGATGTTCTTTTCACACTACCTCCGTAACATAAAGTGTGCGCCTTCCTGCTTCCATACAGCCTAGTGTACTGACATGTTCATTTTTAGCTAAATTGTGCTGAATATATCGTCACTCTGCAAGGCGGAGGAGGGAGGCGTAGCGGTGGCTACGTTGACCGACGACAACGCAGCAGATGGCG
>Ga0129308_1000248_pt1 | contig 94743 bp, 96 predicted proteins | sample L827metagenome_FD_94440 | JGI IMG/M metagenome (GOLD analysis project Ga0129308, IMG submission 94440) | Ring-tailed lemur group fecal microbial communities from Wisconsin, USA - L827 metagenome | ecosystem: Host-associated > Mammals > Digestive system > Large intestine > Fecal | place: USA...
GTGGAAGTACAGTAATGTATGGAGCTGACTGTTACTAATCGATCGAGGGCTTGACCAAATAGAACGAAAGTTCATTACAAATCGGATTATCTGTATGAAGTTTTGAAGGTACAAATAAAAAATGTATTGCTTTTTATTGTAAGATAAGTTAAGATAATAAATGACGTATCAACCTACGTCATTTTTATAGAATATAGGGGATTGGTCAAATGGTATGATAGGGGTCTCCAAAACCTTTGGTGGGAGTTCGATTCTCTCATCCCCTGCTGATTAGAAAGCCTTGAAATTGCTGGATTTACGGTGGTTTCAAGGCTTTTTTGTTTTTCGTAGAATAGGGCGTAAATGCTATTTAGTACTAGGAAATACTAGGAAATTATAGTCAGTTTGTCCCTAGAAGTGTCCCAAAAAGTGTCCCAGAAAAGAGTAAGCCTGACTTGAATTGTTAGTCCTAAATCGACAGTGTGTGATAGGAGGTTTAGGAATATGGAAGAATTACCAAAGTTACCCAGGGGGATGGGATCATTTTCTCAAGTGGGAGATAAGATTGTTTATAAGAAAGTAATTGAATTGCCAAATGGTACAAGAGTGAGGAGGAGTACCAGAGGGGCTAGTGTAAAAGAGTGTATGAAATTAATGAGTGCACTGGAGAAGGAAGCAATAAAGTCTGTGAAGAGACAGAGTGCACGAACAGTAACTTCGGCTATGCTTGATTGGTTAGAAACGGTGAAGTGGAAGGAGTTAAAAGATGCTTCATATGATAGGCTTGAGAGTACAGTAAAAAATCAGATAGCTACTTCGGATTTAGGAAAGCTGCGCTATCAGAGCGTGACTACAAGGGACGTTGATAAATTTATTAACGGATTAGTTGCAAAAGGACTGTCTTACTCATCAATTAAGAAGGCTTACAATGCATTGAATGCTTTCTACAAATACCAGACAATTAATGATGGTTTCACAAACCCGGTGATGGCTGCTGTATTACCAAGAGCAGATAGGGTTTTGAAGAAAGCTAAGAGTATCGAGTTTTTTGATGAAGAGGATATTGATGCATTCTTACAGGGGTGTGAAGCTCGGTGGGGTACGGGAAAATTGAGGTTCCGTTACTCTTACGTGATAGGGGCAAATATTTTTATGGGGTTGAGAATTGGAGAGTTGCTAGCCCTGCAATGGAAAGATGTGTCCTTTGAGAAGAGAACAGTTTATGTTTGTAAAACTGTTATAGAGAGAAAGAACAGGAATTACGACTGGAATGATCCGGAAGGTATGAAGGCAAAAGGTATTAAGAGTGTAGAATTTGTGGTACAGAATTCTACAAAGCGTGGTAAGAGTCGGTATGTGCCTTTAAACGAGAGAGCAAGAGAACTACTACAAAAGCATTGGGATGAATACGGTGGAGAGCCAGAAGATTTTGTTATGGCAACCAGTAGTGGAAAGGTTCCGACAATAAAAAATGTTTCTGACGAGATAAAGGGTATTGAGAAGTTGGCTGGAACTAAGGTGCAGTATTGTGGAACACATGTGCTAAGACACACGTGCGCTAGCTTGTACTTTAGGAACGGTGTGCCAGTTGAAACTATCTGCACCATTTTAGGCAACAGCAGGGAAGTATGTGAAAAGACGTATGTGCATTTTGTCGAAGAGCAGTTACGGACAGCAGCAGAAGGAATAGCTATACAATTAGTATGATACAGGGGTATTGCGTTTGCAATACCCCTAATTATTTTTTAAGGAAGGTGAGTTTAGTGCTTGCTACATTAGTGAGGTGGCAAACGGAGTTTAAAAATAAGAATAAAGAGGAGTTTTGTAATGGAGAGATAAGCTACGAGGAATTTCAGGAGAGGAATGAACAGCTTCAGAGAAATGACTTATTATTACAGAATTTAAGAGAGGAAAAGTATGCAGAAGGATGAATTAGAAGAGGAGACCAGCGCTAGGGCTGACGAGGGCAACAGTGATAGAGGTGCTTTCAATTTTGGATATAAAGTAGTTGTAGTCTTAATAGTGGTTGCATTTCTAGTTACACAAATTATGAAAGTACTGGATGGTGGAAGTAGTATAACTGTAGAGGGTGACAGCGTACAAGAAGGTATCAGTCAGAGCTTGCAGGAGTTCGAAGAAGAGTTTGAGAGTTCAGAAACTAAGGAGAAATGGGGTGTATTCAAAGATGTTATGGGAAACGATTGGTAGCATGGATATTGTGGTAGTGGTAGGAATAATGGTGGTCCTTTTTATTGCAACAAGGATTACGAAAAAAGTAGTCAGAATTGCACTTATTGCTGTATGCTTTCTGATACTTGCTGGTATAGCGGGCAAATACGGTGTGATTTTGATAGGGGTCTAGGAATAGGAGTGTTTGCGGTATGTGGAATAGGTGCAAGATTTTTACATTAGTGTGTACAAGTGCAATAGTACTTGGCAGTAACAGCATGGTAGCGGCAGAGAAGTTAGCCACTGCGAGTTATAGTTCAACGGGTATGAAAGAGACAACAACAGTGCAAGTGAATTATGAGGACTGGGAGAATGCGGTATACCGATGGCGTGTGCAGGGTTGGTGTATAACAGCTGATAGTATCGATAATTGTAGTATTCCTGATGATGTTCCGGAACTTGAAAAGTACAGAGAGGAGGCTGAGGGAAAGTATGTATTCGATTCAACAGAAGTATTCGACTATGCTGTTCAACAGGGTGTAGTACCAGATTACGAGACGGGTGAAGTGATAGTTTATGCGCAACCTGTTTTGTGTGTAGAAGAGAAAAAGGGTGATAGCTGGGAGCGTACTGAGGAGGATATTAGGTCTTTAGAGGTATGGAAGTCTACAAGGGATTGGAAAGGCGTAGCCCGTTTTAAAGAGCTCTACAATTTAAAACTGAAAGTTAGAATTAGTGAGGACTTCGGAAAGAAGAAAGTAAGAGGTAACACCGATACTACAGTAAGTGAAGCGGCAGTTGAAGAACAGGTAGGTGCAGTCAAAACGCTAAAGGAGCTTGGGCTTACAAAGACGATTAAGGATGGTGGAAAGGTATGCAGCTTATACGGTGTAAAGATAGAAAAGGCACTCGGCGGTGATGGGAAGGCTTACAGCGGAGAAGCTTTTCTTGATTTAGAGAGCTTTGAGAGTGGTGTATACAAATTAACAGATGGGAGTAGCTTGATAGACGCCAATGGGCATAATGCCGTTTTTACAAGAGAAGGTTTTGTACTAAATAATAAACAGTCAGGGTTATACAATCTGCTGGAGAGCACAGAGATACGAGTTGGTCACAACACCGTACTGACAGCATACTACTCGAGAAATTCGGAAGAGTATAGGGTTGCATATAGGCAACAGTTTTATAATGGTGCAAATGTTGGATTAGATGTTAGCGTCAAGGATACTGTGAGGGGCAAGAGTTTTGATGACAATATTAGCCTGAATAGCCAATTAAATTCGCATGGGTTAGAAAAGACAGTATGGCATAATGGGTGTAATAAGTGGCAACTAGATAGTATCAGCTTTGCAAAGAAGGGTACCAGCTTTGCAGGAGATTTAGGAGAACCTTTGAGTATTGAAGGTGGTACTGAGGCAGGGGTGGTGGGAAATAGCCAGACAGTATGGGAAAATAATTGTGACGGGCTACAGAATCAAGTGCTTTCCTTGGAGGGACTTGGTGGCGATTGGGTGGTGCAAGGAAATTATGTTGTATACGCACCACAGGTAGAATTAAGATACTATCGTGATAGTGCTGGCGAACTGCATTTATTCTCGGCTACATCGGGTGGCAAGGAGTATAGTGGCATTGACAGTATGCAGCGTTCACTATATGGGCAGGATGGCAGCGCATGGGGGTTTTCAAGGTTTTTAGAAGATCAGAGTGTGAATGGCACTGCGAGGGATTTGGTGCTTACTGAAGCGTATGCGTATGCTGGACCAAGTAGTAATGCAGTGGAGGGGTATCTGGATGACACAAGAAATTGCTGGGGCAGCAGTAGCTTACCGGAAGGTGGTAGTTGCATTCAGGCTGGTGTCAATGGGGCAAATATGAGCATTTGGAAATGCGATAGGAAGAATGCTTTACAAGAGGCTTTGGGTGATGAAAAAGTCATCACATTGAGTTTGAATAGAGTACCAATAAATCCACTTATTTACGTCGGTATTTATGAGCAAGCTCCATCAATTTATTGCGTTTCTTATGTAACGAATGAGGAGCCAAAGGAGGGAACTGGTTTAACAAGGTATTACGCTAAACCTTACAGTATTTTATACGGAGAGCGGGAATACACTGGAGGTGAGAAAGTTACAGTAGACTGCGGAACGGAGTCATTAGAGGCATATCGTGTTTATGCGCAGGATGGTATTGATGCCGGAATTAGTAATGCGGGCGTTAGCAGTATAGATGATCTGAGAGGGTGCATTGATTATGGGCTGGATCAGACAGTTTATTGCACAAGGTATGCTTGGGTTACAGACAGGAAAGTAATAGAGCAGGTATTGGCATTGGGTAATAGTGTAACGTATGGTAATTTGAAGGCTATAGTTGGTGGGTATTTAGAAGAGTCGGGTCTTGGTGGAAGGCTGTTCCCCGAAGATGGATTTGGTATGTTGGTGAAAGTGTTCACTCCGGAGGTGGTGACGGGAAACAATGCCTGGAAAGTCAGTTATCTGGATGTAGAGAATGGGAATGATAGTGGTGTATATACAGAATTTAAAAGAGATTACAGGCGGCTGCAACGCGCCCAGATGGTAGGAGATTATCGCGGTGTGCTCGATAATAGTGTATCGGATGGTGGGTATCTGAAGTATAGTTCCGTGAGTATGAATGGTGTAGTGCGAAAAATAGAACTAACGAATGTTGGTATAAGTACAGCACCAAAGAGTTATCCTGTGGACAGGGGAGTTGGCAGCGGTGGTGGTCACAGCATCGCTTTTCATAGTATGGAGGCGGATAGCAGTTATGCGGGGGAGAGTAAGTCACTTATAGAAAAGAGCAATGAGTGGAAAGTGAATCCTTATAGTGCTACAGATTGCAGAGCGGTGAAAATTACTGAGTATCAGAATTGGCTGCAAGGGAAGAGTGAGTATAGCAGCGTAGCCGATGCATGGCAGTGGTTTGTATACAAATTTTCAAAGTCATACAGCAGCGCAGTGGTATATGAGGCCGAAGCAGATGAAGGCACAACGGCGACAGGATACTACACAGCGGAAGGTTATAGTAAGAAAGAGCTTAGCCCGTATACAAGCAGTATCCATGTGAGTTACGAACCCTTTAGGGAGGATGCGAGAACTGGTGAAGTTTACTACCTAAAGGGGATTTATTGGGGCTACAGCGACGAGGAAGTAAGCACAATCACGGAGGCGGAGCTGAATAGTCTAACGAGTTCTGTTTCTTTTTGCCATGGATATAGTGGTGGGCACAAGGAGTGCAACTTTACGAAGAGCAAGAGTGACAGTGGATACGAGAGTAGTGCGAAAGTTGTATAGGTAATTGCGAAACAAGTAGGTAACCTTGATTCCAACAAAACAAAATCTGACATAGGCTGATTTTCAGAAAGTGTATGTAAAAAACAGGATTTTAGGGCACGAAAATAAAACAGATACAGGTATCTGACAGTAAAGGAATATGAACCATAGATACTTATGCAATTAGAGGTTTCAAGCTGCGGATATATTGATGTTTATGGATTTTATCTGCAACCATTACGGTAATCAGCTGGGCAATTTCGGCAAGGAGCAAATCCGCATGGAGTGTTTTCTCATTCTGTGTTTTGCGCCCGGCAACACAAAAGCTGTCCTTAAAGTGGTTAATGGATTTTTCTACATTCACTCGGATTTTATAGGTGGAGTCCCATTCCGATGTGCCGCGGATAGCCCCCGGATAAGCACGGAGGTTCTGTTCCGGATAGATGTAAATCATTCTTCCGCAGGAAGATGCTGTACACGGGTTGTCACAGTGGCATACGCGTTTGGTTTTCTTTGTAATGTTGTCCCGTTCCCATTTCATCTTGGGACAGACAAATTTCATGGTTGGAATTCCACAGCGTAAATGGGATTTGCTTCCTTCACGCTTCATCGGAAGTGAAGCATCATGTGGACAACAGGGGACGCCATCGTCGTTGACGGTGTAATCGATGCCTTCGATCCTTAACTTGTTTTTCAGAGGAATATATGCTTTTTCAAAGGGCGCTTCCTGCAGCAGGTATTTGTAAATCTCGATGGAATCGAAAGCGGCATCTCCCAGAAACGTTTTGGGATTGATAAGCGGATGCGTTTGAAAGAAGTCACTGATTGTCGGGATTAGTGCTTTGGAATCCGCAAGGCTTTTGTCCTCGTCCGGGGAATCTGATTTCTTTTCCACAATGATTTCAGGATGGGATGCAAGAAAATCTTTGTTGTAAAAGGAAATATGTCTGACGATACCCAGCCCATTTGTAACGATGCCGAATTTAAAGGCATAACAGAAATGCCCGTTAATGTACATCTGCTGAATCGCGGGATTAGCTGCAGCATGAGGCGGCATGGAACCGTAGGCGGCTTTATAAGGGGCAAAGGAATCATCCAGCCCATTCGCCTTTTTAAAAGATTTCAGTTGTTTAATGATACGGTTGGCGTATTTGGGATTATTTTCTGTTACCCATGCTTCAATACCGGAGGTATCAAAGAGAAGCATAGATGCTTTTTCCTTATCAATCTGTTGGCATATCGGTTCGGTCAGGTCAACCAGCCTGTCAAACATTGATTGTAAGTCCAATAAGAAATCCTGTTTGAAACGTGTGAATTTAGAGGCGTCAGGAACAACATCAAAGCCACAGAAATCCCGTAATTCCTGAGAGTATTTCAAAAATATAATCAGGAGGGAAGTGGTAGGAATCGAGAAAATGAGCTGTAATAACAGAGCCCTGAGCATCGGATAAAGAAGGTGCTTTCTGGGTCTGCCGGTGGCAGCATGGAAATGGGAAACAAAAGACACCGGGACAATTTCATCGAGGATGATGGTTTCATTAAGCAAAGAAAGGAACTCGTATTTATCATTATCAAATTTATTTTGGTAATCGGTAAAAATATCTGCCAAAGAAAGCTGTTTGTATGTTATCATATAGGTACAACTCCTTTCTTGGTGGATTGGTAGATAGTTTCTGGACAATTCTATTTTACCATAAACCAGTGAGGAGTTGTTTTATATTATAACAAAAAGAATCCCGTATTTATGCGGGTTCTGGCGTTTCGCAAACGCCTAGAAAGTTGTAGAGTGAAAGGAGAAATTGACTGTGTGGAGGATGTTAAGCATGAGCCATAAAATTAATGTTGATGGATGTAATATTAATCAGGTCGCTCGTTGGTATTTTGGTCAGGAGTTATATGTAAATAGAAGATATCAGCGTAAATTGGTCTGGACTTTGGAAGAGAAACAATTATTTATTAACTCGATTATGAGTCAATTCCCTACTCCGGCAATTATTATTAATCATTATGAGCGAACAGACATGACAGGTAAAGCAGAGCAGGTTTATGAAATTGTCGATGGGTTGCAGCGGTTAGATGCCATTTTCTCATTTATCCGTGGAGATTTTGGTGTCAGATTTGGCAACAGTAAAGATATCAAGTATTTTGATATTTCTGCTATACCATCGGCAAGTGTGCTTAAGAAAGACAGAAAGTGGAAGGAACATAGCAACTTGTTACCCATTGATACTTGTTTGGATTTTGCAGATAGCGAACTTCCGGTAATACTTACTGGTCAGGAGCAGGAGAAAATAGAAGAAATTTTTAGGAGAATTAATTCAAAAGGGAGGAAGATTTCTTCACATGATTTACGTCAGGCTGGTTCGTCTAGTGAATTTGCTGATTTGGTTAGAAGAATAGCGAGTGATATTCGTGTTGACTGTACTTACGAGGATTGCGTCTGGTTAGGTGATATGTCGCAAATTAGTGTGGGACCTAAAGAGCATGGATTTGGTGTGGATATTGAGACGGTATTCTGGCGCAGACATGAATTGGTTACTAAACCAGGAATACGGGAATCAAAGGATGAGGAAATTATTGCATGTTTACTTGCGACTGTATTGCTTGGTGAGGAATTTAAGAAAAGTAAAGCGTATTTGGATGCATTGTATGATAGGAGTACTAAACCTGGAAAGAATATAGAGAATTTGGTTGTAGCAGCAGGAAAAGAATGTTTAGAGGAGAAGTTTGTTGAAACATTTGATGTAATTGACAATGTATTCACCGCTGTTGGCTCCACATTTTCTGATTATTTATTTTCAGAAAAAGTTCTACGAAATAAGGATGAGTGTTTTAAGATGTTATTCTTAGCAGTATATCATTTGCTGGAGGAGCAGTATTGCATTACTGACTACAAGAAGGTGGCAGAGTGTATCAAGGATTCATGTGGAGTGTTTGCCGAGTTTACACGGGCACAAGAAGTGGATTATAAAAAAGAGTGGATAGAAACTAATAATCTGTATAAAATGTTAAAACCGGCATTCTCTAAGAGCGTGGCTGTTAAAAAAGATTTGCCTATTGTAAGCGATCTGGATGAGCGACTCAGTCGCTCCATTTTAGAGAGACAGATGACAGAGTTTAAGATAGGGATTTCAGAGCACAATAGTGACACAGTAAATTACAAGTGTATTGAAAAGATTGCAAAAACTCTTGTTGCAATGGCTAATACGAAGGAGAACGAGACAGAGGATACAGGCATGGTGCTCATTGGTGTAGCAGATTCAAAAGAAGCTTTTGACAGATGGTGTGGACATTATGGTACAAATGCTGTTATTGTGCGGCAACATTATGTGCCTGGAATTGAGTGCGAGGCTAAGAAGCTGTTTGGGGATGTTGATACCTATTACCGAAAGGTTCGTAAGCTGTTGGAGGATATGCCGATTTCTTCAAAATTGAAAGAGTATGTGTTACAGAATTTTGAAGTTATTGATTATCACGGTGCAGTTGTTATGATATTGAAGAGTAAGAATGTCGGGGAAATCAGCTTGTTTGATGGTTGCAAATATGTAAGACACTCAAATGAAACGGTATTAATCAAGTAGTTAGGTTTTTAGAGTAGTAACAGGGACTTCTGGTTCTTCGGAATCGGAAGTCCCTTTTGACACAATGGTACTGAAATGAAAACCAATTTTCAGGTAAGAGCCCCCTTATAACAAAGTGATGATAAAGGGAATAAATGGTAAATAAGAAAGAGGACTTACGGTAACTTGTAAGTCCTTAGGAAACACTACTATTTTAGTGTGTCAACATTTTAATACGGTATGAATAAGAGTGCACCCTACGCAGCAGGCAAGTTGTGGCAAGCTATGAATGATTTGAATGCATTAATTATTGCAGCGCTGTCGATGTTAAGTGTTATAGGTTCTGCATTATCAAGCAAATCTCGTGTTTCAAGAGTTCGGTAAGTGTCACTAAATGTTCCGGACAATTCACAAATGTGATTGAGCTCTTCAGCATGATGGAATCTGATGTTTTTTAATTGCTGCTCCAGGTAATACGAAAACACGAATGCTATAGTGAAGATGTCAGCTTCGTTTAGCTTTACTCGTTCGTTTTCAGCATCACTGCGATAGGAAGCAAGTATCATTTCTGTAATTTTGTGTATCGGATCAATAGTCCTGCTAACACCCTCAAATACAGGTATACCGGTATCTCTAAAGCGTGTAAGGGATGCTTTACGTGTATTCCAAGGATAATCCTTGCGACAAAGTGTGCTTGCGATTATTGTGCAAGCGTCTATAGTGTTCACTGATGGGGTGAATACTTGTTTGAATTTTGATATTGCATTTCGCATGGATGTCACACTGTAATCTGGAGGTATTGCGTGGTACTTTTCCAGATAAGGAAGGTAATTGAATTTTTGCGTGGGTTCATTTACTTCAGGTTTTGTCTGCTGCGCAGAGTACACTGTTATTTTATTCATACAAACCTCCCTAGTGTCATTAATAAGATTTCTCTTTGTTAATTGGTGCTATAAAGAGTATCGGAAAATCTGCTGTAGGACTTGAGAGGATAATTCTAAAGATTTCATAAACTTTGGATAGACGTTGGCACACTAAAATGGTAGTGTATAGTTGGTGTAAGATAAATTGTAATGTAAGTAACAGGGGCTTCTGGTTCTTCGGAATTGGAAGCCCCTTTTTAATTTTAAGGAGGATTGCTTATGAAAGGAAAAAGATTTTTAGCAGGATTTTTAGCTGCCGCAGTGGTGCTCACAAGTCCTGCCGTAACCAGAGCTTCTTTGGTAGATGATGATTTGGTAGATTTAACCGAAGTGGAGACTACTGAAGAGACAAACACAGAAAAAACGATTTACCCGCAGGGGAATAGTAGCGGTAGCGGAGGTACTTCAGATGACAGCGGAGGCAAAAGCTATGACACCAATTGGGACAAGCTAAAAGATGAAATAAGCAATGCTATTTCTACATTTAGCTTGGATGATGAAGAAGAGCCAGTGGAAGAGGAAGCAAGCACGAAAGCCGTTGACAAAAGTGAGTATGGTGGAGATAGACCAAGCAGCATTTTTACAGCATTTGGTAAGTATCAGGTGAATTGGGTTGGTGCATCTAACTACTACTGGTCTGGAACCAATCAGTTAATGGATTGGATTCAGGCTCGCGGAGAAGAGCAAGGTATTCAATTTTATAAAAATGCAGCTGCGACGTCATACGAGAATAAGTATAGCCAGAATACAGCCAATACAAAACGGAAGGCTGCGGCAGCCAGGGCGCTCGGATTGTCTGAGTCCACAAGTAATACAAAAGCTGCAAAAGAGATTTATAATAGCACTACAAGAAATATAGAAAAAGGAGATTCTAAGGGGATTTATAAGGCGTATTTAGTATGGCAGACAAGAGGGGATACTCAAACTACATACTTTAGTAAAAATGAGAAATATGGAAAAACGCGTAAAAATAAAGCAAACACTGTTGCATTGGTGAGACCTGACGGTACTGCAAAGAAAGTAACCGCAGATAAAGAATTTAAGGATGTAGCTCCGGGTGGAGGACAAATACTTTCGGATGATGGTAAGGGTACCGAAGGTGATGCTGATGTTATTCATAGTATGTATTGTTATTACGCAGATATTACAAGTTTTGTAAAGAAGGATAAAAATGGGGGATACGGAGATTATTCAGTTTGTAATATCAGACCATGGGACCCTGATGGACATGGTGCTAGTAGTGAGTGTAGATGGCAGCTTATTTTTGTAGAAAAACGGTATGGTGATACTATTTCCGCTGTTAGTATTAATTTGGGAAGTTACTTTCCGTATCCTCCGGATGGAACGACTGATGATAACCCGGCAAAGGTATGGAATACAAAGGTAGAGGGGCTTGATGGTGTCGGTTTTACATCAGGCAATAAAGTAAGTGTATTGTTTGGCTGTAGTAATGATACTTCTGGTGACTATCATTCCCTTGCAAAAGTGAAGCTTACAAAGGATGGTAGTGTAGCTAGTAAAAATATTGATATAGAGCGCACGGTAGGATTGTATAATAATGATAAGAGATTAGATGTAGTCAACAACAAAGGTGGGTATGAGGAGGTCGTCTTTTCGCTTAAGAAAACGAAGTTGCCTCAAAAAGATAATAAAGACCTTAAAAATGGTGATTTGTGGTTAGAATTTTACACAGGGGATGAGCATTGGAAAAGGTACTTCTTAACCGGGTATGATGTAGAGTATAATTTTCCATTTGATGGAACGCAGACAACCACTGTAACCAATGAGACAACTGGGGCAGTGACAGTAAGTAATTCGGGAATTACAAATAAGGTTACTGCGGGTGATGGTAAACTTGGCATTCACAGTGGCACAATCACAGTGGAGCTGGATAGTAAACTTTCTGTTAATAAGAAGAGTGATGGAAGCTGGGATATTTCACATAACGGAGGTAGCAGTGTAAGTGTTGCAGTAGATGGGAATACTGTGGTATTCAGCGGTGTTGACTTGAAAACTAAAGGGAAGAAGTTTACTTATAGTATTAATTGCACAGCAGCTGCTCAAGGAAGGTATGAGAATTCCGATGACTACAGCGGAAAACTGTGGAATGGCAATCTTGCTAGTGACAAAAGAGCAACAGGAACTAATATGGGGATAGTTTATACAGGGAACTCTAGTGCAGAGATAAAGATTACAGAGGTGTCCGTACGCTATCATCTTAATGCACTGAACGGTGAAGCGAGTATGGAGATACTGGATGATGGGAAATATGACACTGTTACAGGGGTTTTAATAAAGAAGACTGGACAAAACGACTCTGGGACAATGAAGCACCCATACAGTATACTTGACTACGATGAAGCTGGTTTCACAGCCAGTGAGGCATGGGTTGCAGAGCAGCAACTTGGTAATCCTGTATGGCGGAGTAACGCAGATGGTACTGGCGTTTCCTACAGTGGGAGTACCACTATTTACCCTAGTGAGGATATGGATTTATACGCACATTGGCTCCCCAAAGCATACAATGTAGTTTATGATGCCAACGGAGGGACAGGAAGTAAGTTAGGCGGTGACGGCGGTGTACTTCCACTACACAACGGGCGTCAAAATACAGGTGTTGATACAGCATACAGATACGAAGATTATGCACTGCTGGGGGCAGATAATTTTACACGTCCGGGGTATTACTTTACGGGTTGGAATAGTAAAGCGGATGGCACCGGAGTGCATTACGAGGCGGGGGATACAGATGACAACTGGGCGGGAAATACTTCACAGGAACGAATCTTTTATGCCCAGTGGGAACCAAGGGATGAGTACGAAGTACAGTATGTGGATGGTATGATAGCATCAGATGGTGACCCGGTACCAACGAATTTTAATACAGCAGAATTCTATCAGAGCATGGAGAAGGGGGAAGATGCAGTATACAGTAGTGGCGGGAAAACGACCACGATAAGACGTATTCAGAAAGATACTTATCCATACCAGCAGGATACCACTATTCCAGATATTAGTCTGGAAGCAAGAGATGGCTACACGTTTGTTGGTTGGGCGCCCCAGGAGGTACTGCGGGAGTTCGTTGATCAGTGTGAGAATGCAACGAGTCAACTAGAGAATGCGAGAAGAGACTTTGATAGTGCTTATGATAAGTGGAAAAGCTCGAGTGGGGCTTCTGGTGGTGAGCAGGAGTTGAAGAATGCTTTAGATGAGTATAATCGTGCGTATGATGAGTATCAGCGAAGACTAAGCGAGTTCGGTAATCTCTATAGGACAGGGCAGAAAGTGTGCTGTTTGCCGCTGGGCAGTAATGGTTGCAGCAGCTATCAGAAACCAGATGGAACAAAGGTAGTAACTCTGTGTGCTGTTTGGATAAAAGATATACAAGCGGAAATAATCTATTCGCCAGGCACGGGTATAGAGGACGAAATTGTCGGTAGTATGGAAACTCAGAAATGCACTTTGTATGAGTATACAGTGGTGGCAAAAAATCAGTTTATGCGGAGTCTTCATCGTTTTATAGAATGGAAAGAATTTGATGACCACTATGATCGTACATACAAAGAAGGTGCTTCCATTCGTGCGGATAAGGGTATTACACTATTGGTGGCTCAGTGGATAGCAGATGAAACCATAGATGATAAAGTAATCTTTGTAAGCTATCGGGGTGATGAACAAGGGGATTTAGGTGAGAGTAATAGACGGGAAAAGGTGAAGAATCTCGTATTTCCGGAGGGCGAAGAAGATGACAACGACAGTAGCAGTCATGGTAGTAGTGGTGGAAGCAGTGGTGATGAAGACAAAGTGTCTGAAGCAATAACTTTTCCGGAAGCAGAAAGTATTAGTGGATGGACTTTTGATGGCTGGGTAGAAATAAGTTATGCAAAGCAGTATTGGAAGGACAGCTATGAGGGGATAACCAGTGTTGTAGGAGAGGATGAAGAGGAAGACGATAGCGAGGATGGCAGTTCTAATGGCGGTCACAAAATCTTTGATGATTTTGATGATGGCTCAGGCAGCTCCGGCGGTTCATCTGAGGAGGAAGAACCCGTATGGAGTTCTGAGAGTCAGCCTGGATTGTACAAAGCCGGCACCAAGATGAGGTTTAAGAAGGGAACCGTATTTTATGCACAGTACAGCAAAGACAATCATGTGTACTTTGTTCAGCAAAAGGAAATACAGACAAAGAGCGCCAAGGCATACCGGGGAAGTTTCCGAATTAATCTTTTTGAGATAAAAGATAAAATAACCGTGCCGAAGCAGATAATTAAGAATGGTTGGACCGCAATGGGGTGGACGAGAGAAGCAGACTGTATGGCAACAGTGGAGTGCTACGGTGATCAGAAAGTGATAGTAAAGGGAGACAACGTATACTACGGTTTATACCAGAAGAGTATTACGATTAGCTATGACTCGAACGGTTACGATCCGGTTAGTGCAATGCCGGCAGCACAGACTGCAACAGCGTACTATACAACGGCGGGCTGGGATAAATTGAAAGAAGCAAGTTATCCAAATGCTGCCAGACAATACGCAACGAACAACGAGTATTTAAATGCCTGGTTCGCACGTACCGGAGAAGCGGTAGATAGACGTAAGGCAACTGATAGGGGGTATGTATTCCCGAGTTTTACAATCGCTGATTTAGTGCAGGTTTACAGAAAAGCCGGTAAGAGGGAAACGGATGTAGTGCCGGTAGTATGGTGTACAGATTCGAAAGGCTCCAAAGAGGATGTAGTAGAGGACAAGAGCTGGCTTGATGTATTTAGAAAGCAAGTGAATTGCGTACCGGCTGGGGTTTATGAGTTCAGGGAGGATGCAGTACTTTACCAGCAGTATAAAACGGTTACTCTGGATGATGGTGAAAAGATACGTAAAGAAGTATCTATTTTAGCTGGGGACACAATCGGTATAGGGGATTGGTTTGTGCATCCTAAGCTGAGTGACACAGGAAGAGTTTACGTTTCAGGAGACCATGGTATCGCAACTGTGACGCAGCGTGGTGTAGTAACTGGTGTTTCTAATGGCGTAGTAACCATTACAGTTTATGCAAGTGATGGAAAGACGGAGGTGGGAACGTGCATTGTTACAGTTTCTACTGCAGCTGTAAGAATACCAAGAACCCTTACACCGGGCAAGTATGCGGAGGTCGGGATAGAGGTAAGAGCAGGTGGGAATAAGAGCCTGACAGGTACTTTGAGTATGGCAGCGTTATCGGGATTATCAGGTAGAAACACAGGAGAAGTTTACTCTCTGAATGCTTACAGCCGAAGCAGTGGCGGCAGTTACTCATTACTGAGTGAGGGCAGCGTAGTAGTAAAAGCAACTGCAAATGCTTGGAATGGCGGAAAGGCGGAGAAAACAGTAGACTTTAAAGTGGAACCGGTGGTTAGTCTTGAGATGCTGGCGCCTGACCAGTATGATGCAACAGTGGTATGGAAATTAGATTTGAAATTGAATTAGCAGGAGGGTGGCTTTGCCACCCTCTCCCCAAAAGGGGTGGGTACAGTAGTAGGGTTCGCCTTTAATTTTGGAAAGAGAGGTTGTTTTTATTCCTAAGTATGGCATGATGGGATGGATTACTTAGGAATAAGAACAAGGGAATGTATAAATAAAATGGATTAACAGAAATAGCTGGAATAAACTGAGCAGGAGTGGGCGCTTTACGGAGCAGAGAGATGAGTTGGAGTATTTTCCAGCTTGGATGAAACAAACAGGAATTCAAGAGAGTTCAATAATGTATGATAAAATTGTAAACTTAGAAATTATAAAGTAGTTTCAAAACACTTCAATAATGCAGGGGGAGATATTTGTTGTCGTTTTATATTTATATAAATTCTGACCAAGGGAATAATTATGAAGTGTTTAGAAAGAAAATTGGTAGTAGTATTGGTAAAAGGATTGTAGAACGAATAAGAAGCTTATTAGAACAATGGAATTAATAAGAGAATAACGGAGAGATGCGTATGTGTATAAAGAGCATAGTGGGAAGAGCAAATAATAATTTTGTATTAACGAATTTAATTCTATCAAAAAGTGGTATGTTTACTGTTGAGGATATTGTACAAGATACGCATGGATGTGCGATAGATGTAAATGAAAAGTTGATTCAAAATACAATTATACGTCTTCGGGAAAATGACTATTTAAAAGAAAGAGGCTCTTATTATGAGGTAATTGCGCAGGAAAAGTCTATACGTTGGGGCTGAAGATAAATTGGAGTATTGATACTTAATAATCAAAAGGGTGGCTTTTTGTCACCTTTTCTAGTATGAAAGGTTGTTTTTATTCCTAAGTATGGTATGATGAAAGCGGAGGTATATACGCTGATAGCGGATAAGAACAATGGTTGTTATGAAGTGTTGCGAAGATGTATTGTATGCCAGCCGTGTGTAAATAAATGCCGTTATTTTTAGTATGAGAAGGGGCAGCATGACAGATATATTTTGAGTTATTAGTTAAGAGGGTGCATTGGAGGTAGGACAATGTATGTATCAGATGCGTTAAAACGAGATTTTAAGAATAGGGAACAGGCTGTATTAAGATTGATAGATGCTGCAGGATTGCAATACGTCTCAGTTGGTGTATTTGGCAGCTATGCTAGAGAAGAGTATAAGACCTCTAGCGATATCGATTTTTGTGTAATTGTTAATGAGAGACCGCCACGTACAGTAACAGGACCGTTACGTGATGATGCGGAAGAATTAGGGGCAGAAATTATATTTGTCTCATCTGAGTATTTCGAAAAGAATTCATCTTTGTTTGCACGAAATTTACGAAGAGATTTTAGGAGGTTGAGATGATAGAGAACAATTACTATGATATTGCTTACAATGAGTTGCTTTATTTAGAGTGCGCTATAGATAGACCGTTTTATAATGCTCTGGTAGCGCAAGCACAGCAGATAGCGGAGAAGATGTTAAAGTCGATAGCGGAGGTAGTTTGTGTGGGTATCGAGAAGTTAATGGTATCTCACAATCTTAGAGGTTTGTATGATGTTATACATCGAGAGGAACCATCCTTCATATTGGATAGGAATAAATTGTCTACACTGAAAGATTACTATTATGACGCTAGATACCCTGGAGATAATTTTATTTCTGTTAATGAGGAAGAATGCTACGAGGTCGTACAGACAATGTATGATGTGGTGATAATGGTGAATGCTTGGAGAAAAGAGCACGGATATCCGATTAAAGAGGTTATTGACAAGTCTGAATTTGTTAAGAATAGTAACACTAAGGAAGCAAAGAGTTTTTAGCAAGTGAGCAGGAGATATGTATGCTTTATGTAACGTGTAATGAACCAGATAATTTCAATAGAGATGTAGATGTTTATTTTAATAATCGTTATCAGAAAGAGTGGTTACAAGACCTGCTAGTGAAAGAAATGATAGCTGATGTAGATAAATCAATTTTATTATCTAATTATGCTGTGGAGAGCCCTATTTTAGGTATTATTCCTATTACTCGAATATCTGGTGGGGGTAAAGGCTTTAATTCTTATGTTAAAAACAGACCGTGTTATTTGGGGTACCGCTTGCGGGGATAGTTGTGCTGACTGGATTGATAAAATAAGCAGAATGAAAGATATCGTATTGTTTTATGAGCACCCTATGAAATTTGATTGTGAGTTGGAGGCTGTATGTATTGATAATAATCGAAAAATTAAAAATGGTGATGAGTTTAGGGATTGCTATTTGGCAAGTAGGGGGTTGATTGCTAATGCCTGAAATTAAATTGTATAATAATAATTGGTCTATTTGTATAGTACGGGATGAAATGCTGTATGTTGTGCGAGTAATTGACAGTAGTGTGCTAGTTGAGCATAACAGTGAGATAGTATACAAGGAAGAATTTGCAGAAAATATTTCCAATTTGCCAGACAGTATTAAGCGTATGCTTGCAGAGACAGTGGTTGGTGTGTATGAGCATCAACAGGAGGTAAAAGAGGGTATGCAGGAGTTGCTAAATCAAGAGAGGTATGAAGGATGGACTATTATGAATTAATGCATAAAGATATGCCGGTTTGTGTATTCGCTGTGAGTGATGAGACCGTTGAAAGTTTAAGTGTAAACCCGGAGCTAAAAGAGCATTTACCATTGTCTGTAAATAACAAGAAAAGTCTAACTAAGTGGTTGCATTCACGCAGCATACCTGTTACAAGACAAGGGTTGACGTGTCTTGGTATAGCACCTTTTTCTTTTATGCTTTCCAATTATGGTTTATCTTTATCAGACTGCTATTGGATAAAACCAGTTTGCTCAGATGAGCACTGGAGCGATGTTAATTTTTATGAGAATGAGTTTACTGACACCGCTATTTTAGATAAATTTGACAATTTAGAGTGCAGTGAGCGAAACGGTTTCACGCCAAGTGCCTCTGTAGGTGGTGATTTGCAGAAAAAATGGATAATGCATGAAGGCACGCAAGTGCTCGTTAAGAGCAATTCCGGTAATACCGCTTTACAGTCAGTTGCTGAAGTTCTGGCTTCTATGATATACAAAAAACAAGGAATGAGTAACTGTGTTGAGTATGATTTCTTTGATGTAAGACTAGCAGACGGTAGTAGCCTTGGGTGTTGCTGTAAGAATTTTACAACGACGGAATTAGAATTTATACCAGCAATAGAAATTTTGGAAACCGCTAAAAAGAGACAAGATCAGTCTTATTATCAATGCTTTTTAGATGTTTGCGAACAACATGATTTGAATGAGTGTAAGCAGTTTATGAGTGATATGCTGTCAGTTGATTTTATTTTGGTGAATGTAGATCGTCATTTAAATAATTTTGGTATTCTTAGAAATCCTGATACTCTTAAGTGGGTAAAAATGGCTCCAGTTTTTGATTCAGGAAATGCCATGTTTTATAACAGAAGTAGTAATTCGATTTTACCATGTGGTGCAGAATTGTTAAACACATCAATTAATTCATTTACCAGTAAAATGGGAACACAGACAAGGTTGATTCACCAGACGAATGTTGACACAGCCAAATTATTATCCTCCACGGAAGTCTACGATGTTCTGCAAAAGGATAAATCGTTATCCGAGTATGATAGAGAGCAGAGAGTACAGCTGCTTCAAAATACTAAATCGCTATTTGAAGATTTTTTAAATGGTAAAAAGATTTATGGTTACGAATATCAGCAGACTTTAAAAGCATCACGTATTAACGGATTTGATTAGAAAGGGTATAGGTGAGTATTCTGTGAGTTTTGATGTAAGTAAGTTACCTAAAAGATTTCAAATTAAAATGGAGGATGGATGATATGAGCAGGTCGATAAAAATTCTAGATTGGCTCACGTATTATTTGCCGCAATCCGGGATGATTTAAATAGTTATGTACAAACTTTATGGATTGTGTCATTGTGCTCTGTGAAAGCCCGTCAAGTACCTTACGTGGTTTAATTCGTTCATTTCTGTCTCAATATAATTTGGATTCGGATACAAGGTCGTGGGTGGAATTCCTAATTCGGCGTAATGATTTGGGACATGATTATCTGAGTTATGACTTTCTTAACGAGGAATTGTATACCGCTTTGGTAAATTATAGTCATTGCATAGTTGGGCTTGCACAATTTATTAGTCAGGAAATGCAGAGTAAGAATTTATTGGAGGTTAAAATACGCAAATCATGAAATTCTATACATGGTCTCAAAGACTAGATTTTTTGGATATGCTGAATGCAGCAGTAAGGGCAGAGTTCCCAGATGTGGACTCTTATAATATCTTTGTTTTTGGAAGTTTCTTAAGAGATGATTATGATAGTGAGCGCTCTGATTTAGATTTAGCTATTTATGCAGCCGAAACAGAGCAAACTTTCGCTATCCATGATTTCCTTAAACAGTATTTAGAAGATAGACAGATTCCAAGCAGTTTGCTCGAGATTTTTTTGGATCAATTAGATGCGTATGTAGTTGTTAATCCGTTAGGTTTGAATGTGGCATTCACAGATTATTATCCAGAAGAATTAAAAATATACTTTCGTACTGTTCAGAGGCGTGCTATTTTTTATAATAAGGAGGCAGAGGCGATTGAGGGGGTAAGAAAAGCTATGGGAGTTTAGACTTACAGTACAGTTTTGAGACTGGATGTAAGGTAGACAACGAAGATACTGTATTAGACAAGTGTTTGAGATAGAACTTAGGGGTGGTAGGGTAATGACATGTTTTAGAAATCTGGAAGGTACATTAATGATTAAGGACGAAGCTTTACTAAATTTTAAAATAGAGTGCGGGGATGTTGCAGAATTGGAAAAGTTGTCTGATAATTTGCCTTACGAGTTTAAAGCAGAGTTGTCAGATGAGGAAGCTTTACTCCACTTTTTGAATGACCGTGTGACTTCTGAGACACGAACTGATTTGCAAAGGGATTTGGAGGATGCGGGCATTTTATGCTACAATCCTGATGTTATTTTAATGTATAATAATGGAAATATGATTACAGATAGTTACTGGATAAGGTTTAAATCTGGACCACAAAGTACAAAGGAGTTGCAGGAGAGAATAGACAAGAGACACAAAGTGGGAAAATTACCGGAACGATTTCGTACTAAATTACAGAAAGATGTGCATTACTTACTAGGGAAAGAAATACCTGGATTATTTCAAATTTGTTTGTTTGGCAGTGTTGCAAGGGGGGATTATAAGTGGGACAGTGATTTAGATATCGCCATTGTGACAGAAGAGCCATTAACGGATCATTACTTGCGCGGTGAGATTATTGATGTATTGGATGATGACATAGATGGTGTCAGCACAGATGTTGTTTTTAGGGTGCGAAATAGAAATCAGAGTCTTAGCCGTACCTTTGATGTTTTGTTTGAAAGGGATAAGGTGGTGTTATGGCAAAAGTGATGGAGGTAGAATAATGGAAAAAGAAATAAGCTTTAATGAGCAGACTAGAGCAGGCTGCACTTTAAATGAAATAAAAAGCGGTTCCCGACAGATTTCCTGAAATTACTGAAATTCGTTTATTTGGCAGTTATGCTCATGGTGATAATACTCTTAGCAGTGATTTGGACATTTTAATACTAACAGAGGAGCTTCTGCTGAATCGTCAGTTGCGGGGAGATATACGTGATTGCATAGATGAGATTGCCATGAAAAAGCAGCTGGAAACAGATATTGTTTTTACTCCTATAAAACATATCAAACAAATGATTCAAAGTTTACAAGAGAGTTGCATAGGAGCAAATTAGTTTACATGAGGAGCTTATGAACAGAGAATCGTATTACGATGTTGCAATGGAGGATTTTAAATTATGTGATAGTGGAAAAGGATGATGTGGTGGAAGGGTTTCGTATAGTGGAGGACACATTGGAGTGGGTAAATTCAATAAATGGTAAAATAAAGCGTGTTAGTGCCTTTTAAAAGAAATAGCAAGGGTAAGAGATACAAAAAGTGATATGGAAAGGTAGGTGGTATTATGGGAAGGTTGAGAAATAGTTATTTTTCTTTGGCGTTTAATGATTTGCATTATTTGCTCAGGTATGACGAAGATGATGAGGATTCTTACAATAGATTTGCAGTGGAAGCGCAACAAGTTGTAGAGAAAATTCTTAAGGGAATTGTAGAAAGATGTGATTGTGGTCTCCCGGAATATCTGTCACAAAAAGAAACTCAATGAGAGAATTGTAGATTAATTCCGGGAAAACGTGGGAAACCCCGAATTATCAAGGGAAAAGACGAATTAAAATGTGATAAATCAAGAAACCTGTGATAGTTATTTTGAACCTGTCAGATTATTTACTTTATCAGAGTAAAGTAAAAAGAAAATTGAGCCAAAATGAAAGAGAGTAAACACTTAGAAGCCGTGGCTTTAAGCCACTTTTGAGTGTTTACTCTCTTTTTAAAATAACGAAAGGTTGGTGCAAAATCATAATATCAAATACACTGGACCAGGTCAATGTTTGAAACGTTATAACGTGGCGTTAATGCGTTATAAATTGTAGAAAAAATCTGATTTAAACGTTAATGAAAGTATTGAAAATAGGGCGTTATGAAAAATAACGCTTTGAAAAAATAACTCGTTTTACTTATGAAAAATAAATTTATAGTAAGGAAAGACCAATTCGACAAAATGAACATTATAAATTTCAGTGTCGAATTGGCGTGTTTATTGGGTTTACTTAGAATCCATATTTATAAAGCAATTCGACACATAGCCATTTATAAAGATTTAAAAATAACCCTAATAATAAAAAATTACGCAATGCTTATGTTATCATCTTGGGAATGGGATAAATTTGTTTCACGCTTTCTCTGATTGCGGTTAAGTTTAAGTTCGGCAATCATAAGAACTTCTTCTTGGTCGGATGTAGGTAATTCACGCAGAATAGATAATAATTGAACTTCAATTTCTCGTAAATTAGAAGGAAAAGATTTCTCGTTAATTGAAGAATTCCCAAAAAGAATATAATCAGTTGTGCAATTTAAAGCCTTTGAAAGTTGCATGAGAGCAGCTGAAGAAGGGAGTATTTTCCCGTTTTCGATTTCACTCATATTTCCAGAGGAAATGCCAGTTAATTCTTTGATTTGCGCTTGTGTTATATGTAATTCTTTACGACGTTCTTTAATTCTAGTACCAATCATATTTTCCATAAAGTCCTCTTTCTCTTAAATTTGATAAAAAACTCCAAAATACGATAAAAACACTTGACATTCTCGTATATTGAAGATATTATGTATTTAGGAATTAAAAATAAACCAACAAAAAAATAACATATCCCAGTTATTTCTACAATAACAAAATAGCCATTCGGCTAAATGAGTAAGTCCTCCGGGTCAGGAGAAAATGAGAAATGTCCACCAGCTGTTGGCGCAACTGGTGGACGGCACTCAGTTAGAAATTCGCTGAGTACTGTAGTGATAGCTTTCCTTATACAGGGGAAACTTAATGTGAGCATGAGTCACAAGAGAGCTGCGAACTCATAAATCTCATGCTCATCTGCAAATAACATAGAGTACTGACGTTTTCTATGCTATTTGCATTTTAACACATATCTGAAAAGATAGAAACAAAAAAATGTAGTTAAAAGCGAAAGGAAATGGTGAAAAAATGGAACTGGTAAAAGCAATCAGTAAATGGGAGTTTGAAAAGAAATTTCCGGAAATCAGCACCTACGGTATTGACTGGACACAAATCTTCCTGGAGAATGGAACGATTTTATTAGATTCTGAATGGAATGGTGAAACATATAACAGCCTTTGCGCAGATGGCGTTAAGAGAAGTTATAAGCCAGTGTATAAGAAAAACGGCGTTGATAATTTTGAAGTAATCGGATGTGAAGAAGTCGTTGGATATGAAGAACACGTTCAGAAGGTAGATGAAATTGCCATATGTTATAAGAACATTCCATTATTTTCAGTGAGACTTGAAAACATTGGACGTTTTACAAGTGCAGTGGAGGAAGTGCATAAATATCTTAAGCTAAAAGCAGCACCAGTAGAAAGTGAAGAAAATCAAGATATTCTGCGGGAGAATTATTTAACCACTCTTTGCCCGTTCATATTAAGAGAGGACGGGAAGTATTTCATTGACGAGGATGAACTGACATTTGAGATGGAGGGAGGACTTCATGAACAGAGTAACATTCTAATGAGGCTTCGAATTGGTAAGCGGAAGGGAGAAAAAATGAATAATAGAGAGTTTATTGCAACAGGTAATAAAGAAAGAGTGGGCAACATGATGTGTGAAATGATAACCCATGGGGAATTGTGTGAGAGATATTGTGAAGGCTGTAATGAAGCAAAGTGGAACTGCACCAATGCAGTAATGAAAATGCTGGATGCAGAGGTTGACAAAGCATATATAGATTGATTTTTATAGTCTAGTTAGCATTTATTTTTGTGTACCATAAAAGGCGGTGATGTGAAACGAGGGAAGTAAAAAGACCAACTCCATTTGGAAAGCAGATAAAGAAAAAGTTAATTGATAAAGGCATGACGGCATCCGAGCTGGCAGATGAACTCGGAACGACACCGCAGTATTTAAATAAAATAATTCACGGTGAGCGGGCGGCTGGTAAGTATGAGGACGGGATTCAGAGAATCCTCGAAATGAACGTTCCAGAGTAGAGAGGAGGTACAGAAGATGGTGGAAAGTTATGTCCCATTGGCGGAAGCGGCAGAACTGGAAGGGCTTCCTTATAAAACGTTGTCGAAACGGATAGAACGCAACCCTGAAAAATTTAATATTCTAAGAGAACAGCGGTGTGATAGTAAAGGCAGGGATTTAACAATGGTGCCGTTATCATGTCTCTCCAAGCAAGCACGCAGTGCCTATAAAGAGCGGGTGAAGCTGCAGGAGATGACGTCAGAGGAAGGCTTGGAAGCGTCAGCAGCAGGCACGCCAGAGCAGGATAAACCGTGGTACGTGAACGCTGATATTGACTGGTTCATGGAGTATAAGAAAACCGAGTGGTATAAAGCAATCGAGATAGGAAACGTGGTCCGGGAGTTCCTTCAGTACAGCGAGAAGGGCAAGGCGGAGTATGCAGAGACCTTTGCACAGGAACGGTTGGGGAAGAATAAAAGAACCCTGTACCGATACGTGAAAGCCTATCAGGAAGCGTCAGCATGGGCGTACCAGTTACATAAGCAGGACGGAGCAGATTATGACTATCTGAAAACCTTGGCTTTGTGCAGGAAACCTAAAGAATCCGGCACGTTTCCAAGTTTTACGCCGGAGGTCAAACAGGCGATTAAGAATATCTGGTTTAATAAGGAATTTGCTACCAACCAGGGCACACGGGAAATGCTTTATGACAAGCTGCAGATACTGGCAGGGTTGAATGGCTGGGAACGGATACCCTCCTATCAGTCGGTAGTCCGCTATATCACCTATCTCATGGAGGACGAGGGCATGAAGAATGCCTGGTATCTGGCGAGTCATGGGGTGCGGGAATATAAGAATAAGGTCATGGGCAAGGCTCTGATGGACACCACGGTGCTCCGCCCGATGGAAGTTGTGATGGGAGACGAGCACACCTTCGATTGCTGGGTTTCTTATAAACTGCCTAATGGAAAAGTGATACCAATCAAGCCTGTGCTGGTAGCGTGGATTGATGTGAGAAGCCGGATGATATTCGGTGACGTGATTTGCCATCACGCAAATTCTGACATTTTGCAGGAGAGCTTACTTAAGCTGATAAATACTTCCGGATGCGGAGTGCCGGAGTGGTTGCTGATGGATAATGGAAAAGACTACACGGCAAAAATAATGACCGGAGTTCCGAGAAATCAGCGTGATATTGAGGGCACAGACTATATTGACCTGGCAAATGGTTTTTATCGGAAATTGGGGATAGAGCATATTCACCGGGCATTGCCGTACCAGCCGTGGACAAAAGGACAGATAGAACGTTTCTTTGGCGGGGTGTGCAGTCGGTTTACCAAGTGGTTCGCATCATACACTGGAACCCTCACAGGTTCAAAGACAGATGGTAAGATAGATAAGGATATTCAGAAGATGTGTGATAGGGGAGAGCTATTAACCATGGAAGAGTTCTATGAGCAATGGCGGACCTGGCTGAATGAAAAATATCATAATAAAGTTCACAATGGGCTAAGAAAAGCGGGAGAGAAATTTAAAAGACCGCAGGAGCTTTTTGATAATGAAGAGCATTATTATAAGCCGGCACCGCCTAAGTCAGCGCAGATTGTGTACATGTACCGTGAGGACAACGTGAGAGTTTACAACTTCGGCATAAAGCGTTATGGAAAAATTTATGACCATCCGGCACTGCGGACACACATTAATGAAACCTTAAGCATTAAATATGATAAAAACGATATTGCGACCATTTTTGTGATAGGAAAAGACGGCAAAACTATCTGTGAAGCAGAATGTCAGGAGCTGCTTGCCTTTGGCACACACGTTTCTGAAGAGGCACTTATAAAGCACATGAAGAAACAGAACCGTCAGCTGCGTGATGACCGTCGGAGATTAGAAGAAGCCAATATCCCATTTGAGGAAATGAACGACCAGTACGTGGGCTTCAGCTCCGTCACCGGAGGCATTGACCTGATGATTGGCAAGAAGCCTAAAAAGAAAGACAACCTGGTATCCATGCCGCTGGATAAAGATTACCGGAACGGTTTCCGGGGAAAAGCACAGGAGCCGGAGGAGGTGGAAGAGAACGAATATATCAATAAGAAAGCAGAGGACGCATTGAAATCCCTGCGGGCGTTATAATCAGGATTTTTGACATAAAACAGAAGAAAGGTTGGGAAGAACATGGAAGCATTAATGGAAAAAACATACACACAGGAGAAAACACTAGCAGACCGGGTGAATGAGATTTTAAAGGAAATCAAAATGAACAAGCAGGAACTGGCGTTAAAAATCGGCTACTCCAGACCGGCAGTAAGTCAATTTTTAAACGGGAAATACGAAGCCACTTCCACAGAACTGGAAGAGAAGATGTTGGAATTCGTCAGGGAGTATGAAGCAGACATTCAGGCGGGCGAGGGAGAAGTTAAGCCGGAATTAAAGATTGTTTCCGGAGTCCGGAAGAAAATTGAATATTTTGAATCCACAGATTACATGCAGACCATAGGTATCTGCAAGGCGTGCCAGGAGAACATGGCATTAGGTATCATTGTGGCGAAATCCGGCTACGGAAAAACCCACACCCTGAAGCGGTACGCCAAAATGCCGAGAGTGATTTACATTGAAGGTAACGAGACCATGAACTGTAAAGATATCGTCCGCCGGATAGAAAGCCGGATAGGAATGTCCCGCAGTTACGGCAGCATTGACGAGCGGATGGAGCACATCATTGAGTTTTTCAATGTGAATGAGGGCTACCTTATCATCATGGACGAGGCGGACAAGCTGATAAACAAATACACCCAGAAGAAAATTGAGCTGTTGCGGAACATCACGGACTCTGCGGACGTAGGGCTTGTGATTGCCGGGGAGCCGATACTGGAAAACCTGTTAAAAGGCTATGATAAGCGTTTCACCAACCGGATGGATTTTTATTATAAGCTGCGGGGACTTTCCCAGCAGGAGGTCAGGGATTATCTGGAGGGCTACGACATTGACGAGGCAGCTATGGCGGAGTTTTTGGTCCGGGCAACCAACTCCCAGACCGGGTGCTTCCGGTTGCTGGACAGGACGTTGAATAACGTTATCCGCCTGTTAAATGACAGCGGGCAGACCAGAATTACTATGAAAATTATGAAGCAGGCGTCTAATATGATGATGCTCTGATGGAAGGGGTGAAGGGAAAATGAACAAAAGTAAGACGGTAATGGCAGTGCTGTTTCTATTATTCATAATATCTCTGGCATGGCTGCTTTTCTCTGTAACAGAATTACGGGCATATGCAGCTCCCGCCCTGGAAGAAACGGGCGGCGATACCTGGATATCCAAGGAATTACAGGAGTATTGCCGGGAGATAGGGGCAGAGTATTCCATCTGCCCGGAGCTTTTAATGGCGATGATTGAGGTAGAGAGTTCCGGCAGGGAGGATGCGGTCAATGGAAATTGTGTGGGCTTGCTGCAGATAAATGAAAAGTGGCACAGGAAACGCATGGAGCGTCTGGGAGTATCTGATTTAAAAGACGGCTATTCCAATATCAGGGTGGGAGCGGATTATCTGGCAGAACTGTTTGAAGAAAACGAGGGCGACCTGTATCTGGTTTTAATGAAATACAACATGTTACATGAGAAAGCGGAAAGGTTTGTGGAGCAGGGCATCTATTCAGAGTATTCTCTAAAGGTTGCCGGGCGTGCGGAGGAACTGGAGCGTCTGCATGAGAAAGGAGGAACAGATGGGAAAACGGATTGTGATTGAAGTATCTGGGGAGCGGGAGAGTGAAATTACATACGAGGCAGTTACTGCGGCAGTGGAAGCCTACAGACGCAACCCCATAGATACACAGTTTACATTAAAGCAGGAAATGTTTCCCGGAAAGAAAGAGGAGACGGACAGTCCGTTAAAAATACCATCCTTTTTGACACAGGGCTGTATGAGCCAGCAGGAGAAAGGAATGCGGGAAACGCTTTATGGAAGGAAGGGAGGCGGTGCAGATGGCTGAACCGACCATCCGGATGTTGTGGGCGATAGCGAAGTCCCCGGAGCTGTCCTTAAGCAATGAGGAGCTTCATATGCTCGTGGAAGCTCATACGGGTAAGGAAAGCGTGAAGCTGTTGAATAAAAGGGAGCTGGGCAAGGTGGTGGGCATTCTTCAGAACATGAAGGATTCTGCAGCCGGAATCAGCCGGACCAAAAAACGGCGCAGGGGAAACAGCGCCACGGAGAATCAACGTAAAAAAATATACATGCTGACAAAAACACTGGACTGGACCAATCCGGCACGGCTGAATGGGTTCTGTAAAAGAATGTTTAACGTTTCCAGCGTGGAATGGCTGGACTATCAGCAGTGTTCCAAGTTAATAGAAGCATTGAAACAGATGGCAGAAAGGCAGGAAGAAAATGGAGAAAGCTAAAGCTGAGAAAATAATAGTGATGCGTGAGGATGGAAGCTGGGAGGAAATTGTAAAACATGGGTGCGCTCTTGAAATATTAGAGGACAATATCAAGGTGGACTTTATAGAAATAGGAGCATTCGATATGTTGAAAATCACAGTCGGTTTCGTGGAAAGCTGTATTCAGATGGGACTGGCAAAGGCTCTTGATGATGTGCTTCGGAAACATTATGGAGAGACGCAGGAGGAAGGAGCAGAGTTTGAAAAATTGCAAGCTAATAATGGAAATCAGGGACGGGAAAGTGCTGACACAGGCGAGTGAAATTGACATGGTGCAGCTTGCGACTATGTGCGGGGCATTAGAGCAGCTCATGGGACTGGAAGCATGGAAGCGAGGGGTATCACTGGATGACATTAAAGACAACATGCTGGATATCCATCTGGCAGCCATGCAGGCTTTATCAGGGCAGATAAGAAGGGAGGAAGAGGATAGTGGCAGGAAAGAGATTAACGCAGAAGCAAAAGGACATGAATAGACGGGTCAAAAAAAAGCTTCAGGAAGAAGGCAGGCTTCCGCCGGATAAGAAAAGACTGAACCGTGGAAAATTTATAGACGACACCATAAATGAGTGGAGAAACAGGGCAGACAGCCCTATCTGGGACATCTATCTTGCAGAGGCAGCCCAAATTATTTCTACCCGCACCGATGCAAAAGGGAACGTCAGCCTGGAAGCAGTGGGAGCTGCGAAAGTCCTAAAGATGGCGTTAAAGGCAAAGGAATTTGAGGACAAAACGAAAGCAGAGGGGAGGAAGAACTATTCTTATCAGGAGAAAATCGATTATCTATGGGACGTTTATCAGGCATGATTAAAAACACAGGAGGATATATGGATAAAAATTATAAAAAATTATCAAGCCATGGCTCCATTAATATTCCGGTAGCCATGCGCCGGGACATGGGACTGCAGGGCGGCGACCCCATGGAGGTTTCCATGAAGGACGGAGTTGTGACCGTCGCACCATATACGCCCCGCTGCCTGTTTTGTGAGACGGCGGAGAAGGTTTACCGATACAGGGGCAAAGGAATTTGCGAGGACTGTGCCGAGGCGATTATGAAAAAAATAGAGAAGGAGGGCTAGAAACATGGCAGGTTTTAACGACATAGAGACAGAAGAACTTGTGGAACTGGCGGTAGAGTATGACCAGGCGCAGAAAAGAAGCAAGCGGGAACTGGATGCCATTAAGGCTGAGCTGACAGCCAGAGGCATTCAGGTATTAGAGGATAGAAACACCAGGTATGTGAAATTTTATTCTCCTGAGGGAACGGCAGCCATTGCAGACGGGCAGAGCCTTGACGTATTAAATGTTTCCAAGCTGAAGGAGCTGTTGACAGAAGAGATCTGGATGGGCAAGGTCACCGAGACCACCGAGACAAAATATAAATATGACCCGAAACTGGAACAGATGTTAAAGGCGGTATTCACGGATGATTACACCTTTGAGTATACGTTGGAGGAATTTTTAAATGAAATGCCAGAGGTTCCGGACGCTAAGCAGAAAAAGCTGCTGCTTCGGAAATTAACCGGGAATTACGCAAAAGACCGTCAGGTATTATGCAGCGTGTTTAATTACCCGGATACAGGGGATACTGCTCCGGATTTTGATGTGGAGCTTTATTATATCAGCAAAATCAAGAACGGAGAGCTTATCAGGGCTTTCCTTCCGGAGGAAGGTTTGGACGAGACGATAAGGCAGCTGAAAAAATGCTTAATCGTGGAAACCAAGACCAGTATCACCATTGACTATAATAAAGAGAAAGAGTAGGAGGAAATAATTATGAGTGAAGCATTTTCCAGTGAAGCAAAAAAATTAGGTCTGCAGGAGCCGGAAAAGCCGGTATCTGAAATGACGGAAGAGGAGCTGAAGGAGTTCCGTGCGGCGTTTGACCCGGATAGGATGGGTTTTGACGGCGCGGAGGGCATTGACGAAGAGCACAAAGAGGAAGAAAAGGAGGAACAGCAGTAATGGCAGCGACAAAACCAGCAATCAATCGTAAAATCACAAGGGTAAATTTTTCAAATTCCAACCGGGCAGCCGGACAGATTAAATATCTGGTAAAGCATTATGTAGGAGCCACGGGCGGGGCGGAGGCAAATTGCAACTATTTTTATGATACATACCATGGAGCGAGCGCACATTTTTTTGTGGGGCATAACGGGGAAATCTGGCAGTGTGTGGAGGAGAATGACACCGCCTGGCACTGCGGAGCAGCTTCTTATAAGCATAAGGAATGCCGGAACAGCAACTCCATCGGTGTGGAGCTGTGTGTCAAGAAGGACGAAAACGGCAGCTGGTATTATACAGAAGCGACAAAGAAAGCAGCGGTGGAGCTGTTTGCATACCTGATGGACAAGTATGGCATTGACGCAGACCATGTGCTCCGCCATTATGACGTGACAGGGAAGAGATGTGGAGAGCCGGATGTGAGACAGGGTAATAAAGAGTGGAGCACTTTTAAAAAGGCGATTGCCTCCTATGGGAAGGGAGACAGCAGCGGCGCTAAGGAAGAGCCGGCGAAGGGGGAAACGGAGAGCGCACAGCCGGAAGGAAGTTCTTCTTTACCGTATACCATTCAGACTACTTGCAACAGTCTGCGTATCCGTTCCGGCGCAGGGACAAGCTACAGCGTGACGGGGGCAATCAATGAAAGTCCGGGGCAGAAAAAGAAATATACCATCGTGGAAGAGAAAAACGGGTGGGGCAAATTAAAGAGCGGAGCGGGCTGGATTAGCCTCGCCTACACAAAGAAAGTCTAAGAGGGTGCAGCCATGACAAAGGAACTGTTGGATGAACTGATTGAGGAAACGCAGATGACGGACATAGCAGAAAAATATTTTAATGTGGTGGAAATCATCGGTATACGGAAATTTGTGGAACTGAGCAACTACGCCAGAGGCGAGGAGCTGTATTTTCCAAAGCTGGAGACTGTGATTGGTCCGGCGAGAAACCGGAGAATCAAAAAAGAGTTTAACGGTTCGAATGGAAAAGAACTGGCGGAGAAATATAACATCACCATGCGGCAGCTATGGAATGTCTTAAAAGATGCTCCGCCAGTGGGACAGATGTCTTTAGAAGAGTGGTTTGCAGAATTAGAGGCTACCGGCACAGAGCATCCAGTGTGACCCCTAACGCATCCGCTAATTTGATTAGCGTGGAGACCCTTCCGTCTCCACGCCGTTCCAGGTCCTCGATTGTCCGGACAGGAACGCCGGACAATTTTGAAAGTTCCGGGACAGTAAGATTTTGAGCTTTTCGCAGCTCCCGCAGGTGTAACGCCATAGTAACCTCCTAAAATAGCATGTGGTAAAACATCCATAATAAAATAAATGGAATGATACACATAATACATTTTAAAACCAGTAAAAACAGTTCTTTGCATAAAATTGTGAATTCTTTCATCTTGCACGATTGAGGGAAATGTGTTATTTTTTTTATAGGAGTAAGGGCTTGCGCCCTTACCCCGCCTACTCCTAATGCAGAACGGAGTAGATAATGAAGAGTATCACACCGAGCAGGGAGGATATCTTCCAAGCGAGCTTGATAAGCTGGTCTAGCAGCTTATTAAGCTCTTTTGCTACCAAGGTAGCTTCTTTAATGAAATCCCTCAATGGTATCACCTCCTTACAAGTATATAATACCACGTATATACGTGGAAGTCAAGCCTAAAATTCATATTTTTCTTGAAATATCATAAAAAATTTGCGTTCCCGGAAAAAACTTTTCCGGAAATATTTCCCCTAAAAATTTCACAGCAGACCCCTTTATAATAAGCGTGTATCAAAGATACACGCTATTTTTTGCACGTTCTTCTTGCCCGGAGGGAGGTAAAAATGACAGAGATTCTAACAACATTAGGAGTAAATGAAGCTGCCAGGGTGGCATCTGTGCTGATGATATTCATTAGCGTGTGTGCACTGCTTACCACGCTGATTGTGGAAGCATTAAAAAGCATTCCCGCAGTGGACAGGCTGCCGACAAAGTTCATCTGCTACATCGTAGCGGTCATACTGACACCGATTTGCTTTTGTGCCATGATGGCATTCATGAAGCAGCCAGTAGAGTGGTTCATGACATTTGCGTCTTTCCTTGCAGCGTTTATTGTGGCGAAAGTCAGCATGAATGGCTGGGATGATGTGATGGAGCTGGCGGAACGGATGATAAAACGGTAGGCGGTGGTTTATGGAATATGTAATCACATTTGCGGACGTGATGGCGGGAGTGATTACGCTGGCTCTCGGCATTATTACTTTTTTCATAAAAAAGTGGATTGACAGCGTGGAAAAATCAAATGCAAAAATTCAGGAAAAAATTGAAGCGGGCAACAGAGAAATCCGGGAGCGGATTGATAAGAACGATGTAAAAGTAAATGAGCGGATTGATAAACTGGAGAAAAAGACGGACACAGACATTCAGAATATCCGGAAAGAAATTAACAGCATGAAATCGGATTTCCCGATTACTTATGTGCTGCGTGAGGACTATATCCGGATTATGAACAACGTGGAAACCAACATTAAAGAAGTGGATAAAAAAATTGACACGCTGCTTCTTGGCATGAACAAAGACAAGTGAGGTGATGACAGTGACAGACTTAGAAAGGGAAGAGGTTCGGCAGAATAAGGCGGTGCGGGGGTACATTATCCGCAGCCTGGTAAAAGGTACAAGAAACACTCTGTGCGTCAGGCAGCTTTCCAACACCATGATTGCAGCCGGGATTGTGATTTCTCCGGATATCGGCAAGTATCTGGATTACCTGGAGGACGCCGGATATATTGAGTTTACCGATGAGAAAATCACTTCCTACACAGCTTATGCGGAGGATGCCATGGTGCGCCTCACAAAAGAGGGCGTGGACTTGGTGGAAGGCACGATTGAAGATGCAGGGGTTGATATTTAATGGGAAAACAGAGAAGCCGGAACCGGATTAGTTCAAAAATAGATGAGCTGCCGGAGGAGTTAAAGCTGAAGGTAGATGTGATGCTTGCGGATACTGCAAATACTTATGAGTATATCAGTCAGTTTTTAAAGGGACAGGGGTATGATATATCAAAATCCAGTGTCGGCAGATATGCCAACCGGACGAATACCGCAGCCCAGAGGCTGATTGAGGCACAGGCGCAGACAGAACGGCTTATCCAGGTGGTACAGAAAAATCCAAACGCAGATTATACAGAAGCGGCGATTGCGCTTACGATGAATGGTCTTGTAAATAAAGTCGCTACGGCGGAGGAAGAGTTTGACGAAATGCCGTTAGATAAGGCGGGACGGCTGATAGCTTCCCTGTCCCGGACAAAAACCTATAAGGACAAAGTCAGACAGGATATGAAGAAAAAAGCGGATTTGGCATTTGATGAGATGGAGCCGGAAATTATGAAGATGATAAAAAATGACCCGGAATCCGCTGCGCAGATGAAGGATATCCTTGCCAGGGCGAAAGAAAGGATGCTGCAGGATGATTGATTTAGAAGAATGGCTCCGTGAACTGGATGAGGGCGTTGACCGGGAGGTCATAGACCAGAGGGAGTATCAGAAACAGCTTTTTGAGACGTATGTTCTCAGAAAAAATGACAATTTGCCAAAAAGGCAAGAACTTAAACGGCGTTACCAGAGGGGTGAAGCCCTGACAGGGGAGCATGGGCTGAGGAAAGAACTGGCAGCCTTTGACCTGGGGTATTTTGGCAGAGCCTATCTGCCACACTATTTTTCCAGAAAGTCTCCGGAATTTCATGAGGAACTGGATGCCGTCTGGACAGATGGGGTACTGAAATCTGAAAATCCCATTTTTTCAGCAAAAGAGATATCCCGGATGAACGGCTCTAAAAACGTGATAGCAGCTCCCCGTGGACACGCCAAGAGCACCAATCTTACATTCAAAGACACGCTCCATGCAGCCCTGTATCTTTATAAGCATTACGTCATATTGATATCCGATTCTTCCGAGCAGGCAGAGGGATTTTTGGAAGATATCAAAACGGAGCTGGAGGAAAACGGGAATATCATTGAAGATTTTGGCACTCAGAAAGGGGACAAAGCCTGGCGTTCTAACGTCATTATCACCAGAGGAGGCGTGAAAATCGAAGCCATTGGCTCCGGAAAAAAGGTCCGAGGCAGGAAACACCGGAACTGGCGACCTGACCTGATTGTCTTAGATGACATTGAAAATGACGAAAATGTCAATACTCCGGAGCAGCGGAGAAAACTGGATTCCTGGTTTAAAAAGGCAGTGTCAAAAGCAGGAGATACCTATACAGACATTGTTTATATTGGAACGGTACTCCATTACGATTCCTTACTCAGCAACGTGCTGAAGAACCCCGAATATAACGCCAGAAAGTATCAGGCAGTCATTTCCTGGGCGGATAACAAAGCCCTGTGGGAGGAATGGGAAAAAATCTATACCAACCTTTTCAATGAGAAACACAAAGAGGATGCCAAGGCGTTTTATGAGCAGCACAGAGAAGAGATGTTAGAGGGGGCAGAAGTCCTCTGGGCAGAAAAACTCTCTTACTATGACCTTATGATAATGCTGGTTACAGAGGGCGAGGCTTCCTTCAACAGTGAGCTGCAGAATGACCCCATCGACCCGGAAAATGCAACCTTCAATCCGGAATGGTTTGATTATTATGAGCCGGAACTGATGGACTGGAAGAGCAGAGAGTTCCTGTTTGTGGGAGCAAATGACCCGTCTCTTGGGAAAAATAAGAAATCGGATACCAGTTCCATTATCAATCTGGCGGTGTCCTTAAAAACCGGATACATGTATGTGGCGGACGCTGATGTGGAAAAAAGAAAGCCGGATGTGATTATTAAGGATATCATAGAGCTTTCCCGCAGGTTAAAACGGGATTATGGAAAGGGATTTTACAAATTTGGCGTGGAGACGGTGCAGTTCCAGTATTTCTTTAAAGATGTCATGGCAAAGAAGTCAGTGGAAGAGGGGGAGTACATTCCCATCGAGGAAATTCAAAGCAGTGTGAATAAAATACTGCGCATTGAGTCACTCCAGCCTTTAATAAAAAACGGGTATATCAAGTTTAACCGTAAGCATAAGACCTTATTAAAACAGTTAGAGGAGTTCCCCATGGGGCGGAATGACGATGCTCCGGACGGTCTCCAGATGGCGGTGCAGCTTGCACAGAGTATCAGAGGCGTTGCAGGAAAGACAGGTTACAGGGGAGTCATAAAAAGGCGGTTTCGGATGGGAAAAGGGGCTTATTAGAGGGAGGTGAGAAAAGTTGTCCCAAAAGAAGAAAAAGAAAGAGAAAGCAGAGGCATTTAGCCTGGAACTGGATACCGGAAGAGTAAGACCTGTAATGGTAAGAGTGGCAGCCGGGGATATTAATGACAAGTTTTCCAACTATCCTTCCAACGGGCTTACTCCAAGGCGTTTAGCCCGGATATTCCGGGCGGCAGACGAGGGGGACGTCCGGGAGCAGATGGAGCTGTTTGAGGAAATGGAGGAGAAAGACCCGCACCTGTTTTCACAGCTGCAGACGAGGAAACTGGCGGTGACAGGGCTTGACTGGGAGGTGCAGCCGTTCAGCGAGGACGAGAGGGACAAGCAGATAGCAGATTTTGTCAGTGAGCAGCTTAAATCCATTGAGAATCTGGATGACAATTTTATTGACCTGCTAGACGCCATCGGCAAGGGTATCAGCATTTTAGAAATTGAGTGGGGTGTGGACGAGAACGGCTTCAACGTTATTGAAAACATGGAATATGTCCACCCGAAGAAATTAATCTGGGATTCCGTGACAGATGAAATGAGAATCTGCACGAAGGAATACACTTCCGGGATTTCTTTTCCCCACAACAAATTTGTCATTCATTGCTATAAAGCAAAGTCAGGACATGCAAGCCGGGCTGGAATCCTTAGGGTGGTAGCTTGGATGTATCTGTTTAAAAATTATGACATTAAGGACTGGGTATCTTTTTGTGAAGTCTTTGGAATGCCGCTCCGGCTGGGAAAATATAACGCTGTTGCGTCAGAGGACGACCAGAGGGCATTAATGGAGGCGATTTACAGCCTGGGGACGGATGCCGCCGGAATCATCCCGGACAGCACCATGATAGAGTTCATTGAGAGCAATAAAACCACAAGTGCTGATATCTATGAGCGTTTTTCAAGGTACTGCGACGAACAGATAAGCAAAGCTATCTTGGGGCAGACTCTATCTTCTGACTCCGGCGGAGGGTCTTATGCACAGGGAAAGGTACATAATGAGGTGCGTCACGACCTGACGGTGGCGGACGCTAAAGCGCTGGCAGCCACTGTCCGGCGGGATATCATAGGCGCCCTTGTAGAATACAATTTCGGCGTGGACGCCAACCTTCCGTTTTTCACCTTTGACTGCCAGGAGGCGGAGGACCAGAAGGAGGCAGTGGATATTTTAAAGACACTTGCCTGTGACATGGGGCTTCCTATACCGGAGAGTCATGTTTATAAGAAATTCAATATTCCGAAGCCGGAAGCCGGGGAAAAGGTGCTAAATCCCAGGAGAAATGAACTGATACCGCCGCAGGCGGATATGAACAGCCTGAAGAATGCAACAGCGGACGGATTTATGGAAGTGCTGCTGAAAGAAGCAGACAATGGACAGGAAAAGAGAAGCGGACAGGGACAGAATACTGGACAGAAAGAAAACAGTGGGCAGGAAGAAAATACAGGAGCTGCGGAGCAGGAACAGATAGACCATATGGCAGCGGAAGCGCAGAAACAGGCGGAGAAAGCATTTCAGGAGATGATGAAGCCGATTCTCAATATGATTGACACAACGGACAGCTTGGAAACGTTACAGGAAGCCTTAAAAGACGAAAAGAAACTCCAGAAGCTCTATGAGCAGATGGACTTGCCGGATTTAGAGGATATACTTCATCAATCCATGTATCTGGCGGAGCTGATAGGGAGGAGCGCTGAATGAAAAAAGCGGAATACGGGATTACCGGTGATTTTATCTTCAGGGAGGCGGTGGAGTTCTTAAAGAAAAAGAAGCCGCTGCCGGCAGAAGAATACCAGGCGCTTTCCGAGGAATGCAGGGCAAAGGCGTTTTCTGTATCCGGTTATACCAGTGTGGAAATCCTTCAGAAGTTCTTGGATGAACTTTCTGCAGCGTGTGAGCAGGGGAAAACACAGCGGGAGTTCCGGGAGAGTATGAATGATTTCCTGGAACGGAATGGATATCAGGGCATAAATCCTTTCCATTCAGACGTCATTTTCCGTACCAATATGCAGACGGCTTATAACGCCGGGCATTATAAGAGCATGACACAGCCTGAGACCATGCGGCTGCGTCCCTACTGGAAATATATGACGGCGGGGGACGGGCATGTCAGGGAGACGCACGCACGGATGGACGGGAGGATTTACCGTGCCGACGACCCTATCTGGAAGGTATGGTATCCGCCGAACGGCTTCCGGTGCAGGTGCACAGTGGTGAGCATGACAGAAAAGCAGGTACAGCGTTCCGGGATTCCGGTCAGTAAAAAACCGCCTTATGACGTGGACTATTCCACCGGGGAAATCATTTACCGTTATCCGGATAAGGGATTTTCCAATAATCCGGCACTGGATACTTGGAAACCGGATTTTACCGGAATAGATTCTGGACTGAAAAAGGCATATCAGAGCAGGAAACGTGATATTTGACGAAACCGGGCTTTTTAATGCAAAAACGTAGAAATTATGCAGAAACCAAAAACACATGCGTTATAACGCGTTATAACGGGGTTGTGGACGGTAAAAAGGAGTGAGATTAAAGTTGAAAGATTTTATTGCGTGTTCCGCCGGGGCAGTGTCTGCCGATGGAGCACCGACAGAGGTTAAAATCCTTCCGCTGGGTACAGTGCATTCGCAAAAAGGCGATTTCATTGTAGATGATGAGAGCATCGACTTAATTGTGAATCAGTTCAAAGGAAGGAAGCTGGATTTGGTAATTGATTATGAGCACCAGACCCTAAAGGATGTCCAGGCGCCCGCCGGGGGCTGGGTCAAGGATATTTACAAAGGGAACGATGCCCTGATTGCCAAAGTGGAATGGACAAAAAAGGCGGAGGAGTATTTGAAAAATAAAGAATATAAGTACCTCTCCCCGGTGGTGCTTGTCCGGAAAAAGGACAAAAAAGCAGCTTGTATTCATTCCCTGGCGTTGACAAACACTCCGGCAATCGACGGAATGTTTGCACTTGTAAATTCTATGGATATGAACATAGAGAATTTGAAGGAGGAAGAAAGCATGGACTTAAAAGAAATAATCGCATTACTTGGACTGCCGGAAACGGCAACGGAGGAAGATGTGAAAAAGGCACTGCAGAAAGCCGGAAACGCCGCTGCGGAGAAAAAGAGAGAGGAAGAGAACACGCCCGTTGCATCAGGAGCCGGAAATGAAACCGTTCCGGTAGCAAATTCTACAGTGTTGTCACTGTTGGAACTGGACAAGGACGCAAGGACAGAAGATGTGGCGGCTGCCATTATGGCATTGAAAGCTGGAGGGGACGGTAAGGCGTTGGCGGAGGTTCTTTCCCTGAAGAAAGAGCTGGCGGAGCGGAATGCGGACGAGCTTGTGATGGAGGCGTTGAAAGCAGGAAAAATCACAGCAGCACAGAAGGATTGGGCAAGGGAGTATGTCTTAAAAGATAAAGAAGGATTTACGTCTTTTATGGAGAAAGCTCCTGTGGTGGTTCCGCCGGGAAAGCTGGAGCTTTCCGATGCACCTAAGAAAAAAGAAGCGGATTATGACGCCCAGGTGCTTAAGAACTGCGGTATTTCCGAGGAAGATGTCAAAAAGTATTTTATGGAGGGCTAAAAATGGACAGAGCAGGAAATGAAAGGCTGAATGGATTAAATATTTCTTTGCCGATGGCAGCCGGGGTAAAAATCAGGGAGCATTGCATTATCGCCATCAATGCAGACGGCTTTGCGGAAGAGGCATCCTTGAAAGAGGGATTAAGAATTGCGGGATGTTCCCAGAAATACAGGGACAACCTGGAAGGAGAGAATGGGGAGCTGGCAATCCCGGTGCGGAGAGGGACGTTTTTCTGGAAGCAGGATGGAAGCATCAGCATAACGGATATCCTGAAAGATTGTTATGTATCTGACGCTAAGACGGTGACCCTTAATGCGGAAGGCGCAAGCTGCGCAGGAAAAATCCTTGCAGTAGAAGCTGACGGCGTAGTAGTTGAAATGATGTAGTTACAGGAAAGTACAGGAGGAAAAGAAAATGGCAGTAAATCAGCAGGTATTAAATGGTCTTAATGTGAGCTATTCCACAGCTTATAATAAGGCATTCTCAGAGGTGAGCACAGATTATCAGAAAATTGCAACCACTATTCCAAGCTCTACCGCTGAGACCAATTATAAATGGTTGGGGCAGTTCCCGCAGATGAGAGAGTGGGTCGGGGAGCGTGAACTTCAGTCTCTGGCAGCGTATGAGTACGTGATTAAAAATAGAAAATTCGAAATGAGCGTCTCAGTGCCAAGAGACGATATTGAGGATGACCAGTACGGAATTTACAGCACCTATATTGCGGGAATGGGACAGGCAGCCGCAGAGTTCCCGGATGAACTTGTATTTGATGCAGCCCGGAACGGTTTCACAGGAATCTGTTATGACGGAATGCCGTTCTTTTCAGCGGAGCATCCTTCCGGAATGTATGGTGTTGCCACCAGCAACTTATCCCATGCCAGACTGACGGCGGAAAGCTATGAGCTTGCCAGAACATCCATGATGAATTTAACAGGAGACCAAGGGCAGAGCTTAAATATCATCCCGGACCTGTTGGTGGTGTCTCCCGCAGAGGAAAAGGCAGCACGACTTATTTTAAAAGCAGACCAGATTGATGGAACAACCAATGTTCTGAAGGATACTGCAGAAATCCTTGTCACAACAAGATTTGCGTCAAAGCCTCATATGTGGATGCTGCTGTGCACGAAGAAACCGTTAAAGCCGTTTATCTTCCAGGAGCGGAAGAAAATCAAGATGACAGCCTTAAACCGTGATACGGATGAGAATGTATTTATGAATGATACCTTCATCTGGGGCTGTGATGGACGCTCTAATGCCGGATATGGCTTCTGGCAGATGGCTTACGGTTCTGATGGAACGGAAGAGATGCAGGGATAGGAGGGGTTGTAAATGGGATACTGTACTGCTGAGGAAGTATTGGAAATGCTCAAAGATGATATGATAAATGCCATTGTTGACGATGGCTATGAGGATGAGAGGGAAAAACGCATAGAAAAAATTACACCCCTGGCAGAGCAGGCAGCGGCAGACGCTGGAGCGGAAATTGACGGATATCTTGCAAAGCGGTACAAAGTTCCATTAAAAAAGACACCAACCGTCATTCATAAATATGCGAAGGATATCGCCCTTTACAATCTGGTATCCCGAAAGGGCATTGATGAGACTGACCGGGAGAAAACTTATCTGAACAGGTATAATGCAGCCATTGCCTTTCTGCTCCGGGTGGCGGAGGGAAAGATTGATATTGAAGTATCACCGGATGGAGGCGCTTCTTCCGGCAGCACGGCAAATATCGGCTTTACAATGGAGAGTTCCAAAAGGCTGTTTACCAGAGAGAGCATGAGGGGGTGGTGATAACGTGTCATCTGTTACGGTTAAAATTAAGGATGGAACAAATCAGCTTTTAAAACGTTTAAATGCCATGGACGTTGATAAAGCAGGAATTATGAACGCCATAGCGGAGGGACTTAGGACATCCACCATGGAACGTTTCCAGGCACAGGAGACGCCGGAAGGAACGAAGTGGAACCCCTCTATCCGGGCAAGGGAAACCGGAGAGAAAACGCTGATACGGACCTCGGCACTCAGAACATCTATTAAGGCGGAAGCAGACAGCACAGGGCTTGCCGTGGGAACGAACTTAATCTATGCAGCTACCCACCAGTTTGGTGATGAGCGGACCATCCGGGCAAAGAACGGAAAGTATCTGAAGTTTAAGATTGGCGACCACTTTGTTAGCAAGCCTTCCGTCAGGGTGAACATACCTGCAAGACCATTCCTTGGAATCAGCAGGCAGGATGATGAGGATATCAGGGAGATGTTAGAGGATATCGTGAAGGAGCAGAGATGAAGGCAGAAAAGGATTTTATCATAGAATACCTGAAAAAAGCAGGCGTGCATGGAAAAATACATGAATCGATGAAGAGCTTAAGAAACTGCAATGAAACCCATGTGGGAGCCGTGCTCCGGGTAAAGGAGTCTCTTACCCGTTCCAAGTCTAAAAAAATATATGAGGACCAAGCGGGACAATGGCTGACGAGGAAGAGACTTTTTGAACGGGTTACGATAGTGCATGTGGTGATAGCAGATTCTGATGATGAAAAGGTGGATAAAATTTTCACGCAATTTCTGACAATGATTCCCAAAGGACTTGCGGTAGAGGGAAACTGGGTAGAAGTGGAGCTTGGCGAAGCAGAATGGGTGGACGGAGAGGACAGTATCTTAAGGAGCAAGGTGGCGGTGGAATTTGATGTGACTATGACGGGCGGTGTCTATATTGATAAAGAAATGAAGCATATTGCGCTGCATGTGCCAAACGAGGGAAAGGCGGATGAAGATGGAAAAATCGTACTTGAAAATTGAAGAGTTGAAAGCAGTAAAAAATACACCGGATGTCGTGTTTGAAGGAATGAAAGCCGTATCCGGGTGGCGGAGCGGGAAAATGGTTACGGAGCAGGAGTACGAGGATGCAAAGAAGGCATTTTTAAATGCTCCTATGAGCGGAGGTAATAAAAATGTATAGTGCAATAAATGTCAAGGTGGAAGATGGCAAGCTGGGACGAAGCACTGTGGAGGGACGAGGGGTACAGGTGACAATCGGCGTTTCCAATGTGGAAAGCACAGTGCCGTTGTTAATTACCAATACCATGAAACCGGATGCCATAAAAGAAAAGCTGGGGTGGACGCCTTTGGCGGATGCCTGTATGGATGCCGCAGAAAATGGATTAAAAGAAAATTATGCTATTCCGGTTCCGGCGGATATTCCGGGAACAGTGAGTGATATCACCCATTCCGGTGATGGTGCAGGCGTGATTTCCGTAGATGGAAATCCCAACAATGTGTATCAGGTAGTGTTGGAAATCACGGAAACAGGGGCTTTGAATGATGGAATGTTCCGGTATTCTGTGAACGGAGGAGATACTTTTTCAGAAGAACAGATGATACCGATGGCAGGCGTCTATGAGCTGCCTGGGACAGGACTGACGGTTAAATTTTCAGAGGTAGAAAATCCACTGGTATTTAAAGAGGGGGATGCCTATTCCTTTGAAACCACAGAGCCGGCGCTGAATAACCAGAGCGTGCTGCAGGCGGTGGAAAAATTAAAAAACAGCAACATCTCTTTTGAGATAGTGCATATTGCAGGTGTTTCAGGAAAAGCATTGTGGGCAGCCCTTCAGCAGGAGGCGGCAGAGTTTCTTGATACTTATAAAAAGCCGGTAATCTTTTTGGTGGAGGGCAGAAAAATCAGGGAAGAGGAAACACTTGATGAGTATCTGGCAGCCATGAAAGAGGAAAGGCGTGGAATCAGCAGCATTTATATATGCGTTTCCCTGTCTTATGGAATGTATGTGAGGCAGGATTTAAGTACAAGAGTCATTAATCTGGCGGGGATTATATCCGGGCTGCTTGGAAGGGCAAAAGAGAGCCTTTCTATCGGATATACGAAGGAATTTTCAATCAGTTCAGCAAAATTATTACAACTGCTCCCGGAAGGAATGGAAGAGTATACGAAACTTTTTGATGATATGGGATATACAGTATTCCGACAGTATACGGGCAATGAGAATTATTATGTTTCCAATGCAAGAACTCTTGCACCGGAAACCAGCGATTATCCTTATGTGGAAAACGTCCGGGTGTTAAACCGTATTGTCCGGGAAGTGAATAAACGAATCACGGACAACGTTCAGCAGGAGATAGAACCGGATGAGGTGGAAACCAGTGTAAAGGGCATTGAATCGGAGCTGAATATTGCAATGGATGACTGCGTGGACGATAAGATTATCAGCTCAGGGGAAGTCACCATTGACACGGAAAATGTCAATATCCTGGTAGATGAAACGTTAGATGTGAGTGCAGAGTGGGTGCCGATGGGGACGGCGAGGGTATTCAATGCCAGCTTCGCCGTAAGAAATCCATACGGTTCATCAGAGGGGTAGCAGAAAGGCGGTAAGTAATGGGAAAGAAAAAATTAATCAATGGCAGGGCGTATGATTGGAACAGCATTGATATTGCTGTTCCGGGAATACAGAACATTGAAATCACAGAAATCTCCTATGGCAGCAAGCAGGAGGAAGAGGCTGTCTATGGAAGAGGCGGAGACCCCAGGGGATACGGAACCGGAAACTATAGTTCCGATGTGACGGTATCTATGTCCCGTGAAGATTTTAACGAGTACTGTCGGGTACTCAAAAAAAATGGAGTAAAAAGGTTGTTTCAATATGTTATTCCTAAAATTACAGTGAGCTTTGCCAATGAGGATGAAAAAACCACCACGGATATTATTAACAAGGTAAAATTCAGCGAGAATTCCTTTAAGGCTGCGCAGGGTGATAAAACTTTGAATGTGGAGCTGAAGGGGACGGCATATGGCGGCATTAAGTATAATGGCTTGAGAGCGTAATTAAAATAATTGACAAAAACAAAGAAATACTCAAGAAAACAGGGAGGAAATTATCATGGAAAATCAGAACATTAGAACACCGTTTGTAAATCAGGGAAATACAATGCCAGGGATTAGAAATCCGGAGCAGAATCAGATGCCGGACGTTGAGACATCAGAACAGAACAGGATACCGGAAGGCAGTGTTTTGGGGCAGAAACAGATACCGGAAAATGAGAAAGACATCATTAAAAAATTGAGGGAGAAGTATAAGGCAGCCGGAAAAAAAGTCTATGAAATCGGGACGTCCTTCAGTGAAGATGATGAGACTGAAAAGAAATACAATTTCATTTTCCAGAGACCGAACACAGCGTCTTATGACCGATACGTCAAGACCTCTGCCACATCAGGAAGTAAAGCGTTAAAAATGTTCTTGTTAGACAACATTTGTCCGGAGCAGGAAGAGGAACTGAGTGAGGCATTGGAGGAATATCCGGCAATGTCAATCGGCATTGGGGAAAAGCTCCTTGGTATGTTGGGGCTTAGCAAGGAGACACAGGTAAAAAAGCTGTAGAAGAATTTAAAGAGCAGATAAAAGAAAATGAAGTGGAACTGGGGAGGCTGTTTATTTATAAATACCTTCCCGGAGCGCTTATCCCGGAAGATTTTGAGAATATAGGATTTGATGAATTTTTCCGGCTGCTTGCAATGGCGGAAGTGGCACAGGAAATGACAATCAGGGATATGGAAATTGCAGTCAACCATGGAGTGGCAGCCATATTTCCGGATACGGATTTAGAGTAGGGGGAGTGCACATGGGAATGGATTCTGTTTATAAACTTTCCGTGGTATTAGGACTTACGGACAATCTTTCCGGAGGGCTTTCCGATGCAACAGAGCGTGTGAAAACCAGCACTAAATCCATTACGGAGGAATTTGGTACAGTACAGAAGGCGGGAGCAGTTTTAGGCGGAGTGGGAGCTTCTATTGTTACTGCCGGATATGCGACAGTACAGTCCACGTTTGAAACACAGGACGCATTGGGAGAACTGGCATCCCTGGGTGTTACGGATTTGAAAGCGGTAGAAAATGCAGCAAAGGGTTTTTCTGACACCTGGGCAGGAACAACAAAAAGTGATTTTATCACAGCCGCTTATGATATTAAATCAGGTATCGCTTCCCTCACAGATGAGGGGGTGGCAGACTTTACAGAGTTGGCAGCTTTAACCGGAAAAGCAACAAAATCCACCACAGAGGAAATGGGTTCTCTGTTTGCTACCGGGTACGGCATTTATAAGGGTGCCTATGAGGATATGTCTGATTTAAACTTCGGGGAAATGTTTTCCGCAGGAATATCTACGGCGGTAAAGAATTATAAAACTGCCGGTACGGAAATGGCAAGTGCAATTTCCGTCTTAGGAGCTACGGCAACCAATAATAAGATTTCCATGGAAGAGCAGCTAGCGATTCTAGGACAGCTTCAGACCACTATGAGCGGTTCTGAAGCTGCCACAAAATACAAAGCATTTCTAAATGCTGCAGCGTCTGCAGGAGAAAAGTTAGGATTGTCTTTTGTGGATGCAAACAACCAGCTTTTGACAACGCCGGAGATTTTGACGCAGCTTCAAAGTAAATATGGCGACACCATAGACGCTGTGGAAAAACAGCAGTTAAAAGAAGCCTTTGGCACGGATGAAGCGGTGGCGATGATTGACCTTCTTTATAATGACATCGGAGGGCTGTCAAGCGGCATTGACTCATTGGCAGTAAGCATGAAAAGCGGTATCAGTGTCACAGAGGGAATGGCGCAGGCAATTAATGATACCCCGGCGCAAAAGATGGAAGTCCTAAAACAGAAAATACATAACAATGTGGAAGAGCTTGGCAATAATCTGCTCCCGGCATTTAATGAGACGCTTGAAAAGGTGGACGGGCTGATACAGAAAGGCTCGGAATGGATTAGTGAAAATCAAAACACCATATCCACCCTGATGAATGTGGCGATGAAGCTGGGAGTAATCCTGATAGCGGCAGGCTCTCTTATTGGTATCATCGGAACTGTCGGAAAAACTGTAAATACAGTAAGTACATCTGTGAAAGCGTTAAAATCAGCATGGCTTGTGTTAAACGGAGCTTTTGCAGCTTCCCCGGTTGGATGGATAGTCATAGCCATATTAGCATTGGTGGGAGCGTTTGCCATCTTGTGGAATAAATCGGAGAGTTTCCGGAATTTCTGGACAGGACTTTTTAATGATGTAAAGGGCGTTGTCATGGAAACATGGCAGAACCTGCAGCCTCATTTGGAAGCTCTTGGAGGAAATCTGATGAAGCTCTATGAAGCAGTCAAGCCCATCTTAAAGGTGATAGGTGAGATAGCCGGGGCGATAGCGCTGCTTTCATTGGGAACTATTGTGGGGACGTTTCAGGGAATACTGGCAGCGTTAGCGCCATTAACGGATGCGCTCTCCAGTCTGGTTTCGTTTATCACAAATGTTGTGAATGCAGTAGTGGCACTGTTTCATGGGGATTTCTCCGGAGCATGTGATTTTGCAATGGCTGCTGTAGATGATTTGGTGAACTTTTTCAGCAGCGGATTTGAGGCAATTACCTCTTTTGTCAGCGGATTTGCAGATGGTTTTTTAAATGTGATGGACAACGCCTTAAGTGCAGTCGGAATTGATGCTTCCGGCGCGATAGAAGGAATAAAAAGTACCGTCTCAAATGGTATGGAAAAGGTAAAAGGAATATTTAATAGCACGATGACCGCAGCGGGAGACAGCGTGAAAGAGAAGCTTTCCAACATGAAGGCTGCTTATGAGGAACATGGCGGCGGAGTGCAGGGCGTTGTGGCTGCACTTATGGAGGGAGTCAAGGGACGCTTTACGGTGGGACTTACTTTTATTGACAACCTGACGGGTGGAAAACTTACAGAAATAAAAACGAAGTTTACACAGGGGTTAGAAGGGGCAAAAAATATCGTAGGAAGTATCATGACCGGAATCAGTGATAAATTTCATGAAAAAATCACGGGTGCAGCTAATGTGGTAAGCGGCGGAATTGAGAAAATAAAAAGCCTGTTCCATTTTTCGTGGAAGCTTCCTGATTTGAAAATGCCGCATTTCTCCATATCCGGAAGCTTCAACTTAAAGCCGCCGAGTGTTCCGAAGATAACTACAAAGTGGTTTGCAGAGGGCGGAGTGATGACTTCACCGACAATCTTTGGAGCAAACGGTGATAACCTTCTGGGCGGCGGAGAAGCCGGAGCGGAGGCAATCCTCCCGCTTTCCTCCCTCTGGGATAAGATGGGGCAGTTTATTCATACGGAAATGAATGGCGGAGATGGGACAGAAAAAACGGAAAACACATTTTTGAGCACTGTTTCCCAAAAAGAACTGCACACAGTATCTTCCTTGAAAACGAATACATCGGAAAATTCCATAAAAGAAAGCCACATCACGGAAAAAGAAAGAAAAATCGTGATACAGAAACTGGAAATCAAGGTAGACCCGAAGAACATTAAGGAACTGAAAATGTTAGAGAAATTAATCAACGAGCTTACGGATGCGCAGAACTCAGGGGAGCCTGAGCCGGCATAGGAGGGTATCAATGCTGTTTATTGAAGATGAAATCATGAAAATTGGAGGCGTTGTCCTGTCCGGTCAGGTAAAAAGCGTTGAGATTACGCAGGAAGCCAAGATTGATGAAATCGAGGATGACAAGGGACAGACAAAAGCCAGCCAGCCGATAGGATATGGAGCTGCGAAGGTAACGGTAGATTTTATTTTAGAGGATGGCAGCAAAAGCACTTTAGAGCAGATAGCAGATATGCAGCGGCTGTTTAAAGACTATGGACAGACCGCTGCCAGGCTGCTCCCGGTGGTGAATGAGGATTGTTCCGCCAGGGGGATTACAGAGGTGTATTTTAAAAGTCTCGGAACAAAAAGCGTGACTTCTTCCTCCGGAAGAACTGCTTCACTGGTGTTAGAAACACCCATGATAGCAGCTATCCAGACACAGACAACAGCTGCTGGAACTGAAACAGGGAGTGCTGCACAGTCATCTGGGACGAGTGGAGTGGCAGGGAATGCGAATAAAACAACGAAAGATACGAGTAAAAGCCCGGCACATGATGTTCGGGCAGTGAAAAAAGGAAATAGTTGGGCTATGATTCAGTAAGGCGATGGTACGGAAAGAAAACGATGACGGTATGGAAAGAAAACTATTAACACCAAAATTCAGGGTGAATCTGAAAGACTATATATTAACAGATGGTATTGAGGTGAGCTGCTTTGGCAGCCGGGAAACCAAGTGTGACTGGTGCAAGGTGGAACTTACATCTCAACTCCAAAAGCTGATAACTTATGAAGATTTTGAAGCTGCGTCCGTGCAGCTTGGCTATGAGGAAAATTATGATACTTTAATTACCGGACATGCCAGACGAACAGGAAATGACTATTGGAAAGAAATTTTAATCAGGGATGATATGATAAAACTGGAACGCATTGAGCTAAGGGAAACGTTTCAATATTGCGAACCGCAGGACATTATAAAATATATACTGCTCCGGGCGGGAATAGATAAATTTGTCTTATCGGGTGCTTCCTATGGCAGTAAAGATGTTGTCATGTTAAATAATGAAAATGGCATTAATAGTATAAAGGAAATCAACAGTGCATGGGGGATTGCCAATGATTTCTTTTTTCGGGATGGAGTATTTTACTGGGGCTGCAGACCAGAGCAGGATGCAATTTACATTTTAAGAGAGAATGAAAATATTCTTTCCATGCAGAAATACGGAGAGCTGTTTGAAATCGAAACTCTGGGCGTCCCGTGGATACATCACAGCCAGCGGATTAAAGTGGAACATTCAAAGTACAGTGGGCTGCCCCTGGTAGAAAAAACGATTATTAAAAGTGATGAGGAAGGACGGGTCCGGATGTATATTTATTTTAAAGGTGGTGAAGAAAATGTCTGACATGATGAAAACCTTTGTAAAAAAAGAATTGGAGGAACAGATTAGAACAAAATATCCTCATATAAAATACCCGGTGGGGCTGTATGCAAAAGTCCTTCAGGTAAAAAAAGAAAATAGCATTTCTGAATGTGTGCTCAAAATTCTTGACAAAAACGGGAATGAAGATAACGGGTTTTCTGAAATGCCGGGAGTAAAAACGGAAGTGGAACTGAACAAAGGAGATATTGCGGTTGTCTTATTATTGTATGGCGGAAATCAGGTATGGGTGCTTGGGAGGAAAACGGAATGACGATAACAGGAGAGCATAACACGGACATTCTGCTGGATACAGGGGGGCAGCCAATCCCGGACGCAAATGGAGATTTTAAAACAATTTCTGAGGATGAATGTTGGAAGCAGGATTTGATGTTAGAAGCTGCCACGGAAGAGGGGGAACTGTTCTATGAGGATGCCACGGGCAATGAAAGATATGGCTTCGGGTTTACAGATTTTATCCATGCAGAGAAAGACGACTTCCTGGAGATGGAAATTAGACAACGTGTGAAAGCCAAGATTGATAAACGCAGCTTTTTGGATTCACGCAAGACACAGCAGGATATCGAGTTTTTAGATGATAAATTTAAAGATGTGGTTATGGTTTCAAAACAAGATTCTGATGAACAGTACAATATGGAATTTCTAGCGGAGGATGTGACGGTTTTATGATAGATGAAAGCATTATGAAAAAAATCATTCCATTGCCGGATGAGGAAAAAACAATTTCAGAAATACAGCAGGAATTGGTGAAGCAGGGTTTCATTATCAATAATTTCAATAAAGGCGGTGTTTTTTACCACCTAATCCGTATTGCTGTCCGGGTGGGAATTGAAATAAAGCAGCTGGCAAGAGAGATTTTAAATTCCTGCTTTATTAAGCACGCAGAGGGAGAGAGCCTGATTGTGAAGGCTGCTGATTACGGTAAATTTTTAAGGGAGGCAGTAAAGGCGTCAGGCTATATCACCATTTATCGGGAAGAATTTACTTCGTCACTGCTTATCAGTAAAGGACACATGTTTAAAACGGCTCCTGATATCAATGGGAAGGAATATAAGTTTTATGCGGTGGAAGATACCGTGATAGAAGAGGGACAGGAGACAGGAAAAGTTCTCGTGGAGGCAGAGAAAAGCGGAACAGATTATAATCTTCCGGCAAATAAAATAAATATATCCATGATACATTTAAACGGAATTGCCAGCGTCACCAATGAAAGCGATTGGCTGTACCGGGAAGGAGCGGAAATTGAAACGGCAGAAAGTCTTAGAAGCCGGACACTGGATGTTTTTGAAGAAGCGGCAGAACGGACGACAGACGCTAAACTGAAGAATGCTGCTAAGACAGTTCCGGGAGTGCTGAGTGTAGAAATCGACTCTCAGCATCCCAGGGGTCAGGGAACGGTTGATATCATCGTGACAAGCTCTGCCGGAGAAGCTACGGAGACATTGCTTAAGGAAGTGGAGCAGGCAGTTGCATATTTAAAAGGAAATTATGATGATTTTCTGTGCCGTTCAGCAACGGTTGTTCGCCAGAATGTTACTTTAACCATCTATTTGTCAAAAGGTGTTTCTACAGCCGGAGTGAAAGAGCAGGGAGAATATCTGATAGAAAATGCAATGAGGCTGACAGATAGGCAGGACATGAATTGTCTTTATCTGGATAGTATCCGTGTCGCACTGGCAAATAATATCAGTGATTATAAGAAAACGGTAATTTCAGAGCCTTCCGGGGACATTGAATTGGAAAAAGGAAATGTCATTCTGCTAGGGAAACTGAATATTCAGGTCGCTAACGTTGGAGGTGGTGAGAATGGCTTATGACAGCTTTAAAGACTACATGTATTATCTTCTCACATCTCCCTTTAAGCGGGTGAAAAAATCTATTAATAACTGGTATATTTTTTGCGAGGTGTTAGGGAAATGGTTTGACGGGTGCATGGAGGATATTTACCGGGCACGGGAGGAGAGCATGATTGCAACCTGTGATGATAGTATGCTCCCAGTACATGCTGCAGACAGGAGGATGAGCAGAAATCCAGGAGAAAGCAATGATGGTTATAGAAAACGGATAGCCTGGTACATTGAAATAAAGCGGCTCGGCGGAACTAATGCCGGAGTGGAAATGGCAATAAAGGCACTTGGTTATGAAAATCCGGTTTTAATAAGAGTGGTAGATTTACTTGGAGATGAGAGCCGATGGGCTGAGTTCTATGTACTTTTGGAAAATGATATTGATATTATAGAGCCGGTAGCTTTTGAGGTGTTGAGAAATACAGTGAGGCAGATAAAATATTCCGGTGCAAAAGATAATTATTTATTCAGATATTATATAACGATGAATGAGTTGACGGAACAGCTGTTTATAAGATATCATACCGTGCTTGTGATTGTTAATTATAATTATCTGATGCTGGACGGCAGTTGGAATTTGGATGGAACACAGATATTGAATGGTGTCATAAGAGCATTCAAGGTATCTTCTGAAAGCCAAATGCAGATATCTGGCAGTGAAGAGAAACTTATCCACTTGAAGCGTGTGGTGGAACATAATTACTGGACATTAAATGGTGAGGTTTTATTGGATGGAAGCAGAAATTTAGATGCGTACAGATATGAGGAGGAGATTTCATGAAACAGGTAATTACAGACTTAAAGAGAAAAAAACTTGCGGAAGCAACTCATACAACAGGGCAAATTCCAAAAGTAAAATATATTGCTGTTGGTTCCGGCGGTGTGGATGAGAGTGGAGAGGTGATTTCACCCAGTAAAGAAAGTACAGCATTAAACCATGAGCTGCTTAGAAAAGAGTACACGGCATCTAAAAAGGTGTCTGACAGCTGCTATGAGTATTCTTTATTAATCGAGGCGAATGAGCTTGTGGGAGAGTATATATCAGAGATAGCACTGGTTGATGAAGAGAATGATATTGTGGCGATTGCCACGTTTATGGCAAAAGGCAAAGATACCATGGAAGATACATTTTCTATTCAGGATTTATATTAAAAGGGGGAGCGCAGGATGGCAAATTTTGAGGTTTCAGAGATTTATAATAATGAGATTGGAAAGTTAGAACCCACAACGCCTGGTCATGCAGATTATTTTAATGAGATTTTTCAAAAACTCATAAATAATGACGCTTTTATAAAAAAGGTTGCAGAACAGCAGCTTGCACTTATGCAGAGCCATATAAATAACACAACCGACCCTCATCAGGAAGTGTTTCAGACATATTATCAACAGTTAATTGCTTACACGGATAAGGCTGTAGCAGATTTGATAAATGGAGCACCTGAGACAGCGGATACACTCAGAGAATTGGCTGACTTGATAGATGAGAATAAAGATGTAGCCACTGCACTTGATGAAGCGATTGGGAAGAAAGCGAATCAGACAGAATTAGACCAGGCACTGGAGAGTATCAGTTCATTAAACACGGCTTTAACAACACATAAAACCAGTGGTGACCATGATAGTCGATACTGTACCAAGACAGAATACAATGCGTTAAACGAGACTTTCACACAGGAAATTCTAACGCTAAATAGCGCCTTGGAAAATAAAATTCTTAAAGTAGAAAAAACATATTTATCTCCGCAAATCCAGATAGGAGCTAATACTTATAACGCATATACTTACAGCGATTTTAAGGATGTAAAGTCTGGATATACGTTATTATCAACAAACGTTGAAGTTGATAAAGACCTTGTGTTTACAGGTTTTCATTATTTGAGTGACAGCAATTTAAGAGTTTCATTTTTTAATGCATATGGGGAAGCTCAAACAGTTGCAATTACTGTGATACGTCAAATCTGGTTGAAAAATTCATAGTCATTATGTATTTGAAATATAAACGATACTGCCTCGTACAAGGTCCCCCTCATTTATTGGACTTCCTATTGGTCTTATATATAAATAATTACCGTTAAAAACAAGCGCCATATGATTAGTCGACCAATCACTTACAAGCGAGGAATATTGTGGACCATATAATGGATGTATGCCATATGCAGTAATACCTTCTGTGATATAGCTTTCTTTATTTGCCTCAATCACTTGAGAGGCAGCGCCGTCGAAACGTAATTGAATAATGCGTCCTATTTTACAAAAAGTAAAACTGATACCGTAAGCATTTGCATTAATATTTATTACTTCAGATGAAAGATACCTATCATCATGATTATGGTTCGTGAAAGTCTCGTTTAACGAAGAGAAAAAATCTTGAAATATTTCCGGAAAATTTTTGACAGAAAAAATAAGATTTTTTGACAAAAATTTTGGGCGGCTACAGTGATGAAATATCCTATGATGAAAAAACTAAATTGCTCGGGACACATAATTTGCGGAAACTTGGAGTAGAAGTAAACAGGCAGTATGCTGCGGATTTGAATATATCAGATTTAGCATATTTAAAGGATTTTTACTTTGAAGCAAGATATCCTGGTGATAATTTTGTGGAAGTATCAAGAGAAGATCGAAATAAGTGTTTAGAAATAGTAAATGATGTTTTGAATAAGGTGAAACATTTGTGTGATGATGTGCCAAATGATTTAAAAAGAATGAATTCATTTTAATGGGTGTGATGGTACTAATGATATTTGCGAAGTAATGGTGTGGAGAAATGTGGTGTTGTGAGATAAAGTAAGCTATTTAATAATTTGACAATAAATGATGACCTATTCGAGATCAGATTTCGGTCTATAATAAATTGAGTACAGAATAAAGAGGTGAATTGTGCGGGGAGCGTATTTAGCTCCCCTTTAGTGTGTAAGTAATAAGTCGATGGTGGCGATAGTGATGTCACTTGAGCTGCTGGGATGGATAGCTTTTGATTTATTATGACAGTGTAATGGAGGTAGGTAAGTATGGGATGCCATACATGGTTTGCCAGACCGGTGACGGAAGATGAATTTGAGTTGATGAAGGAGTATGCTCCAATACAGATTTTTGAAGCAATAGGTGATACGAAAGAGAATAACGAGTTGGAGATATTCGATGATGTGCGGTATCGGTTACTTATGAAATCATACGAAAAGAATGTACCGTGTGTATACGGAAAGTACTGGTGGCAGTTAGGATGGGGAAGCCAAAATCCTTTACTGGGATGGGGAGACAACAATTATGCACATCAGGTGAGGGGCGAGCAGGGGCTGTACGTTGACGTGCCAGGATACCATGATGTATTCCGGGTCAAGAATTATCCTCTAAAAGTTATTCATTGCCGTAGGGAATTACGAAGATGGATGGGGAAGAAATATTTTGATTTAGAAGAGTGGCAGCTTGAAAAAATTTCAGAATTCTTTCAAAGATACTCAGGAGGAGTTATCATTTTCGGATGAGCAGGTGTAGAAGCGGCTTACGAGGTATGATTGGGTATGGGAAGAGTACTTTATAAAAAAATTTGTGTTGGAGGAAATACGATGATATTTAGGAAAGAACAGAATGGGAGTACTATTAATGACGAAAATAAATCGTTTACAGGATTTAAAGAAATGAGTAGATTTCCCCTGGAGGATGATGGTGAGCGTGAGGGAACAAGTATTCTAGAGAAGATGGAAGCTGCGGCAAAAGCAGAACGGCGCCTATGAGTTGGCAGGGAAACCACGGACTGACCAAAGATGGTATTGCGGGACCCGCAACATAAAAAAATGATTTAGAGATTATTAGAAGTAGAAATTTATATTTTATTTTTTGTGAAAAATGTCTATAATTTCTGTGTTGCACATGCATATATAATGTGGTAAAGTAAAGATAGAACATATGTTCTTGAACAAAAATAAAAAAGAACCAACAACGTTAGAGGTATCGTCGGTTCAGATGTTAATTAACATATTATTAGTATACGCTAATATACGATTTTTTTCAACATTATATTGCAGATTTTGACAGAAATAGTATAATGAAAGAAAAAACGTTGGGAGCGTGAAAATATGAATGTAACATTATATGCTTATAATTTGTTAAAAAAACGTGTTAGAGGGAAAGACATATTGGATGTCGATTGTTTTGAAAATGATTTTGTAAAATGTATTGAAGTCTTAAGCAAACAAAATAAAAAAATCAAGAGTTATAAGCTAATTAACAAAAATAAAATTATTTATATAGATCGATATGAATATTTTGAAGATTCTCATATCTTGTTTTTAGTATTCAAATCTGCAGAATATGGTTTAATAAGAAAAGTAGTTAATACAGAAACGATGGAGGAACAGAAAAATAAGAAAAAAGGAAAAAGGGATGGTGATGAAGAAACAACATGTGCTGTAATTAAATTTGATACTAAAGAAAATTCGAAAGAGGCAGTATGTCTATTACAGGTTAACGCACATGGAGTTACCTTGAATAAAATATTCGAATATCTGAATATAAAAATAATAGCTATCCATAACTCATATAATGATAATATTAAATACAAAGTAAATCACTTTAATATTATATCGAATGACTTCTTAAAGGCTTTAGAGAAGGTGGATAAAATAAAAACTGTTAAATTGGTTATTGACTCCGAATTGACAGGTAATTCAGAATTTAAAGATTATGCAAATGATAATGAAGATATATCAAATGAATTTGACATAATTTATAAGCCATCGAACAAAATTGGAATTGGAAAAAATACAGTAAAAAGGTTTTTTGATCAATATGGTAGGGAAGGGGCGGATATTAAAAAGATACGTGTAGATACGAATGCTGCTGATGGGAATCCATTATCATTTGATACAGAAAAAATGAAAGAAAAGGAGTATGTTACAGTTACCGATACATTATCTAAAGAACCGAATGTGGATGAATTAAAGGTACAAATGATAGAAAAAATCAAAAGATATTAGGAGGATATATGAAAGCAAATAGAAATCAAAAGAGATTTGAATTATTAGAATTACTAGATCCAATTAAAAAATTTTACAAAATGAATAGTTCAAGGGAAATTAGGTTTATGTGGGGCGTGCCGGTTAGTGTAATGATTATTTCTCTTTTGGTTAGCGTATTACCAAATTTAAGGTTTAATACAAGTACAAATGCTTTCGCAAATGATATTCTCGGCAGCTATATAACAATTATGACATTGTTTGTAAGTTTTACGATGGGGTATTTGTCTATTTTGATAACAAGTAATAGTGAAAATGTTAATGAATTAAAAACAAAAGAATCAAAATATTTTGTTGATGGAAATGGAAATCCATATAAATTGTTTCAAATTTTAATGTCCAGTATTACGTATGCTGTTATCGCAGAAATTTTATTTTTAATATTGTCTGTAATGGAAAAATATCTTTTGACCTGTATAAATGATCAGATTATAAAATGGATATGTGCTCTGGATGCAGGAATTTTCGCACATATTGTTATTGTGCTTTTAACTATAATAAAAAATATATATTATAGTTTTTGGAAACCAGAATAACGAGAAAAAGATAATTATATTATACCCACCCCTCCCGGTTGAGAGTTTTCCCTTTTCGTGTCATCTTTCGTGTCATACTGTGTTATATTTTCAATGTTTTTTATATTTTTTTAAGTGTAAAAATATTATTATGAAATCTCCTAAAGTGCGTAAAATCAGGTATTGCTCATATTAGGCTTAAAAATCAGCATTTTGTAAAGATGAGCGAAAATGAGTTCGATTCTCTCATCCCCTGCTGATTAGAAAGCCTTGGATTTGCTGGTAATACAGTATTTCCAAGGCTTTTTTGTTTCACAGGAAAGACCCTGTCATCTGCATGTATGAAAGCGCTGTTTTTATTATGAAATAAAAGTCCTTGCTATTTAAAGATGAATAGAAAAGAAAAATCAATTTAGATTTGTTACAGTTTGTGGTATCCTATAATGAGAATGATGTGGAATAGCGGGAATTGGAAAGAATAGCCCCCTTTTGCAGAAAACAGTGAGGTTATCGGGGTGTTGCTATTTTGGAGGATGTGATATGTATTATTTATTAAATAAAGATGTGGTAATAGCAAAGTTCAGTGTAGATGAGGTTTTGGAGGAAGCAATAATACTTGAACAGTATGTAAAATTACCGGAATGGTTCGGTGATTTGAGGGTGTTTATATCAAATAGACGTGCACCTAAGAAAAGAGAGAATATAGAAGAACTGCTAAGGCTGAGCGGATGTGATACTTTGACAGGATTTTTGGATATATCTCATGCGTTATCACTGGTGGATACTTTTTGGGTAAAGCGTACGGACAGCGAACTGAGTTGGAAAGACGTATCATTGTATACACATCCCTTTAACGAGGTGGTGGCACGGACCGCATTTGAAGGCGGTTTGCATGGCAGACAATTAAGTACAACGTCTCCTGAGTATGGGACAGATGGTTCCTTCGCCAAGTGTTGGATACGGGAAAATGATACCATTAAAATGTTAAAAAGAGGCAGCTCCGGTGCCAGAAATGCGGGGTTAGAACCTTATTCAGAGTATTATGCAGGGCAGGTTATAAGCAGGTTTACGAAAGATTTTGTTCAGTACGATTTACGCATGAAAGGGCAACGAATTTGTTCCGTCTGCAACTGCTTTACGACAGAAGATTATGGTTTTTTGCCTTACGCAGCTGTTGATACGGGAAATTCCACCGTATTGTCTGTATTGGGAAAAATGAAAGAATTAGGACTTGAGGAAGAAGTAAAAAGAATGTTTGTCATAGATGCGATAATAATGAATGAAGACAGACATAAGAATAACTTTGGTTTTATCGTGGATAACAGGACGCAGGAAATACAGTGTATGGCGCCTTTGTTTGATCATAATATCGCATTGCTCCCATACGCAGAGGATGGTGATTTTGATTTTGACGGAAACTATTTTCAGGAAAAGGGACCAAGAATCGGCGATAGCTGGATAAGGACGGCAGCAGCCTGTATGAATACAGAGACGAGAAAAATTTTAATTAATCTGAAAGATTTCAAATTTGAAAGGCATAAGAAATACAATCTGCCGGAGTGGCGCTTAGAGGCGTTAGAAAGGTTGATACATGAAAGTATAGAGGCAATTTTGAGTATGGGAGAGGGCAGATTTACAAAAACAACAGATATTTCCAGCTAATTTGCCGATATCATCCATATGGATTTATTGTACTTTTTAGGATATTCAACTCACAGCAGAGGTTGAAAACAGAAAGCAGGATACTATGATAAACCGAGAAGATATGTTAGAACTTACCCGTAGAATGACGCCAAAGAGGGCATCCTTTACCCGCATTGCCGGGGCATATATGGACGGAGACGGGGAGATAGACGGAAGCTTTAACACAAATTTCCTCAATCTATCTTTTGAGGAAAAGGATAAAAATTTAGCCATAGCAAAAACCATTCCCTTTTCTGAGACCAATGAACAGTTAAAGGAATATACTTTTTTTTCCAATGGAAAGGGAAGCGTCCGACAGCTGTTGATGGGAATGCGCCAGTGCGGTTTAAAAAATGACGCACTTATGTATACGTTTTACGAGCATGTGGCGGAGCATTATCAGGCGAAAGGGGAATATGCGATTTTTGTGTTCCATGACAGGTATGATATTCCGGTGAAAGCGTCAGATAAGGAAAGGCTTGGGGAATCGGAGGAGGTTTACGAGTATCTTATCTGTGCCATTTGTCCCCTGGAGGGGGAGTATGAGCCGGGAAAACCGGAGTGCGGATTTTTGTTTCCGGCATTTTCCGACCGGAGCTGCGACATGGAGCATGTGGCGGTATTTCAGGCAGACAGCCGGAAACCGCATTTAGAACTGATAGAGGAAATTTTGGGGGTAAGGAAAGAAAATGCAAAAGAAAGAATTGAAAAATGACAGCTTTTACAGGCAGATTTTTAAGCTGGTATTGCCGATAATTATTCAAAATCTGCTCAATGCGGCAGTCAGCTCGGCGGACGTGCTGATGCTTAACTATGTGGGACAGTCCGCCATTTCTGCGGTGTCGCTGGCGTCGCAGTATGCCAGTATTCTGTTTATGGTGTTTTATGGATTGGGGACAGGCGCCACTATTTTGTGCGCCCAGTATTATGGAAAAGGGGACATGCAGGCGATACAGGTGGTGGAAGGCATTGCCATGCGTTTTTCCCTGTTGATTGCATTTGTCTTTGCCGGGGCGGCGCTTTTTATTCCGGAGAAAATGATGCAGATTTTCACTGGGGATACGGAGCTGATTGCAATCGGGGCTTCCTATCTTAGATGTATGAGCGTCTGTTATCTCTGCTGGGGAATTACCGAGGTATACCTGGCTGTGCTGAGAAGTATCGGAAGAGTGGTGATTAGTACCACAATGAATATCCTGGCATTTTCCATCAATGTACTGCTGAATGCAGGGTTTATTTTCGGACTTTTCGGGCTGCCGAAGCTGGGGGCGACGGGAGTGGCGATTGCGACTTCCCTGTCACGGGTAATTGAGCTGGCGGCGTGTCTGGTGGTTTCTTTTTTGAGTAAAGATATAAAACTGGATTTTCGCTATATGTTCCGTAAAAATAAATTGTTGTTTGCGGATTTTGTAAGGCTTTCCCTTCCGGCGCTGGGAAATGATATTAGCTGGAGTGTGGCTTTTTCCATGTATTCCGTGATTTTAGGGCATTTGGGAACCGATGTGGTGGCAGCAAATTCCTTTGTGGTGGTGGTGAGAAATTTCGGTACTATCCTCTGCTTTGGAATGGCGAGTGCAGGCGGGATTTTGCTGGGAAATATCATTGGGGAGAACCGTCTCGATGAGGCGAAGGCAGGTGCGAAAAAGCTGATGAAGCTCACTGTGATTACCGGAGCGGTGGGCGGACTTATTATTTTGGCAGTTATGCCTCTGGCGCTGCGTTATGCGTCCTTGTCGGAGCAGGCAATGTATTACATGAAATATATGCTGCTGATTAATACCTATTATGTGATGGGAGCGGCGGTGAACACTACCCTGATTGCAGGAGTTTTCCGCGCCGGGGGAGACAGCAGATTTGGTTTCATCTGCGATACCATTGATATGTGGTGCTACGCAGTGCCCCTTGGGTTTCTGGCAGCGTTTGTATTCAAGCTTCCGGTCATGTGGGTTTATTTCTTATTATGTACGGACGAGTTTGTGAAATGGCCCTGGGTAATCAGGCATTACCGCAGCGGGAAATGGCTGAAAAATATTACAAGGGAAGATTTGTTTGAGGAGCAGCGGGAGAACTAAAGGTTCTCCCGTATTTTAATGCTTAAATCCATGTAGATACAGCTTTCTTCCGGCAGACTTCCGGTAAGGAGATAATCCACCAGCAGAGCGAGGGATTTTGCCCCCTGTTCCTCCGGCTGCTGGCAGATGGTGGCGGAGACAATGCCTTTTTCCATCATTTCAATGGTGGAGGGCACAGCGTCGAAGGTAATGACCTTCAAGGGAGACTGCAGAGAGGCGTTTAAAATGGCGCGGCACCCGCCATAAACCCCCGCCGCCGTAAAATAAAGCACGGACAAATCAGGGTGCTGCTCTAGCAGTCTTGAAACCACTTCGTAGCTCTTGTAATCATCATCATTATTTTCCACTACTTCGATTACTTGGATTTCCGGATGTCTGGCAGAAAACAGGTCTTTTAACCCGCTGATACGTTCTTCATGGCAGAGTACCTTGTGGGACCCCGTGACAATCCCTACCTTGGCGCAGCCTCCGGTAAACAGGTGAATCAGCCCTGCAGCGGTCTGCCCGCATTTATAGTAATCGCTGCCTACATAGGCAATCCGCTTGGAATCCGGCAGGTCTGTGTTGATGGTAATGCAGGGGATGTTCTGCTCCCAGAGGGTGTCTATTTTTTCCTGAACATTTTCGTCATTATAGGGGGAGAGGATTAGGCCGTTGATTCCCAATTTCACCAGCTCGTCGATGGTGGCAAGCTGGCTTTCTAAATCAAAGGAAATCCGCCGTTCAAAGGTGGTGCAGCCGTAGATGGAAAGTTCCTCTAATTTTCGTTTTAAGCCGTCCATTACTTCATCAAAAAAGGGGTTTTCCGCGCCGAAAAGCAGTACGCCGATTTTCAGCTTCTTTTTCTGGGCGGCAAGCGCGATACCGGCTTTATTTGGCTGGTAGTCTAAGAGCTTTGCGATTTCTAAGACTTTTTTTTCGGTTTCTGGGTTTACTACGCCGCGGTGGTTTAGGACACGGTCTACTGTTCCGCGGGAGACGCCGGAAAGTTCTGCGATTTCTTTCATGGTTGCCATAGAGAACGAGTTCCTTTCGTTGGAGATATTGTTAGCGCTTGAAATACGGGAGTAAAGGCGGGGACGGGGCTGGGGGAGGTGTGTGGAGCGTATTGCACAAAAAATAACCTGTTTTTGTTCCGGTGTCCGGAGATAAGAGGTTCTAAGAAATCTGCCCGGAGGTTATGGAAGAGGGACGTAACCGGGGCAAATGCGCCTTCCATGGCGCAGCTGCCCCTCAAACAGACATCGTGTCTGTTTGTTACTGACGGTGGAGCAGATTTCTAAGAACCTCTAATCTCCTTCCACAGTCACAAAAACAGGTTGTTTTTTGTGCAATACGCCAATCCAGTCTGCCGCCAGCCCCGTTTTGGCACTTTGTAACGCTTTTTTGAATACTTAAAACATATCATATTACAGGAAGAATTGTCAACTTGTGTGCAGGGGCACGCTTAGCAAGAAAAATAGATGAAAAGCGGAGGTAGAATGTTCATCTCTTGTCATCACAGTTTAGCAGGAAAAATAGATGAAAGGCGAAGGTAGAATGTTTATCTCCTGCTATCATAGCTTACCAGGAAAAATAGATGAAAGGCGAAGGCAGAATGTTCATCTCTTGTCATCACAGCTTACCAGAAAGAATAAGAACGGTAGAGAGGATAAAATGTTTATCGCTTGCCATTACAACTTACCAGAAAGAATATGAACGGAGAGGAGAGAAGGTAAAGTAAAGTGATTGTTTCTTGCTATCACAGCTTACCAGAAAAAATATGAACGGAGAAGAGAGAAGGTAAAGTGTTTATTTCTTGCTATCACAGCTTACTAGAAAAAGAGTAGGAACAGTGAAGAGAGAGCGTACAATGCTTATCTTTTACCATCACGGCTTATCAGGAAAAAAGCATATAAACGGTAAAGAGGGGAGTAGCAAGCACCAGGGATTATTACTGGTGCACTGACACGTTCATAATTAGCCCAACGGCACTGCCTATATCACCATCTGCTGCGTTGTCATCGGTCAACGTACCCACCGCTACGCCTCTCTCCCCGCCTTGCAGAGTAACAATATATTCAGCCCAATTTAGCTAAAGATGAACGCGTCAATACACCAGAGGGATTAGGGAGCAAATGCTCATCAGCCATTAAGTATAAACAGCCACCTAATACCACTATGGAGAGTTTTTGGCGAAAGTGTGCAAACAGCCAATTTATTGGGGAGCAGAGAAAAAACAGCCTCAAGGCAGTGGCAGGTCCCGACAGACCCTTCTAAGGACGCCGGTGCTTAGCGAGGTATTTTCGAGCTTAGCATCCGCTGCGTTCTTAGGGAGCGAGAGCGTGTCTGACGGGACCTGCCGCTGCCTTGAGGCGTCCCTTTCCCATCCCCCCCTTCATAAATACCAGTAGTAACACTTGCCCAAAAACCCTCCTCAAAAACTGTTGAAAAATGATATTGAAAACTCCCCCCATTCGTTGTATGATAAATAAAACGTGCACGTGCACACTAAAAAGGAGAACAGGATGCTGTACATAGGAATCGATTTAGGAACCTCCGCCGTCAAACTGCTTTTGATGGACGCGGACGGAACTGTAAAAAATATTGTATCAAGAGAATACCCCCTGTATTTTCCAAAGCCGGGCTGGTCGGAGCAGAAGCCGGAGGACTGGTATCAGGAAACCATGGCGGGCTTAAAAGAGCTGCTGCAGGGCTTTGACGGAAAGGAAGTCGGCGGCATCAGCTTCGGCGGACAGATGCACGGGCTGGTGATTCTGGATGACAGGGATGAGGTCATCCGCCCGGCAATCCTCTGGAATGACGGTAGAACTACCGAGGAATGCGATTATTTAAACGAGGTTATCGGAAAAGAAACCTTATCAAAATATACCGCCAATATTTCCTTCACCGGTTTTACCGCCCCGAAGATTTTGTGGGTGAAAAACAAGGAGCCGGAAAATTTTGCGCGAATCAAAAAAATCATGCTGCCGAAGGATTACATTGCCTATAAGCTCACCGGGGCGCACTGCACCGATGTTTCCGATGCCTCCGGTATGCTGCTTTTAGATGTGAAGAACCGCTGCTGGTCAAAGGAAATGTGTGAAATCTGCGGTATCACAGAGGATATGCTGCCGAAGCTTTATGAGAGTTTTGAGTGCGTGGGAACTGTGCTGCCGGAGATTGCGGCGGAGCTTGGCATTTCCACGGAGGTGAAGGTTGCGGCGGGAGCCGGGGACAATGCGGCGGCAGCGGTTGCCACAGGCACCGTGGGAGATGGGAAATGCAATATTTCCCTTGGAACCAGCGGGACGATTTTTATTTCCTCCGCAAAATTCGGCGTGGACAAAAACAATGCCCTCCATGCGTTCTGTGACGCCAACGGCGCTTACCACCTGATGGGATGTATGCTTTCCGCAGCCTCCTGCAATAAATGGTGGATGGACGAAATCATAAAGACAAAGGATTATGCGTCGGAGCAGAAAAATATTGAAAAGCTGGGAGAAAACCATGTGTATTACCTGCCTTACCTGATGGGAGAGCGTTCACCCTACAATAATCCCAATGCCAGGGCAACCTTTATCGGCATGACCATGGACACCACCAGGGAGGATATGACCCAGGCGGTATTAGAGGGTGTGGCATTTGCTTTGCGGGATTCCTTTGAGGTGGCAAAATCCCTGGGAATTAAAATCGAGCGGACGAAAATCTGCGGCGGCGGCGCGAAAAGCCCATTATGGAAAAAAATCATCGCCAATGTGTTAAACATCAGCGTAGACGTGCTGGAAACCGAGGAGGGACCGTCCTTAGGAGGAGCAATGCTTGCGGCGGTGGCGTGCGGCGAGTACAAAAATGTGGAAGAGGCAGCGGCAAAGATTGTAAAGGTAGTGGATACTGTGCAGCCGGAGCCGGAGCTTGCAGCCAAATACGAGGCAAGATACCAGCAGTTTAAAAATATTTATCCAGCCTGCAGGGAGCTGTTTGACAAGATTGTATAACAAAATTTTATAGGAAACATGCAGGACTGTCGGAACACGACGGCGGACTTGGCAGGAATGAAATGCGTGCATATGGAACAAATTTTTATAGGAAACATACAGGACTGTCGGAACATGACGGCGGACTTGTGCGGGAATGAAATGCGTGCACATGGAACAAATTAGAAAGGAAAGGTTTAAGAGAAAATGCAGATTTATAATGTAACAGACGAGCGTTTCCGCAAATATGGAAAAGTGATAAAAAATATTGATTTTTCCGGTTTGACGGAAGCGATGAAAAAAACTCCGGTTCCGGAGGATGTGGTTTATGAGCCGTCTATTGCACAGTTGGAGGCTCTTCCGGTGGCAAAGGAAGTAGAAACCGTATTTTACGGGGAGCTTCCGGTGCAGATTGGTTACTGCAACGGGCACAACAAGCTGTTAAATGCAGTGGAGTATCACAGAAGCTCCGAGATTAATTTAGCGGCAACAGACGCCGTACTGATGCTGGGCTTAGAGGCGGACGTGACAGAGGATTTCACCTATGATACCTCTAAAATGGAGGCATTCTTAGTTCCGGCGGGCACAGCGGTGGAAATTTATGCTACAACCTTACACTATGCGCCCTGTCATGTGGCGGAAGAGGGATTTCAGGTAGCAGTTATTTTGCCGAAGGGAACCAATTATCCGTTAGAGGAAAAACATGCAGGCGGCGAGGACGCGTTACTGGCAGCAAAAAATAAATGGCTCATTGGTCATGCCGAGGGAGGTTTGCCGGAGGGCAGCCATATCGGGCTTGTGGGCGAAAACTTAAGCCTGTAGAAAGGGCTTGCCGTAAACCGATAAGCCGGAAAAGGGCAGCTAATCATTGTGAAAAAGCTATTTTTGAAAGAGAAGATAGACAACAACAGCGGGTTAAAAATTAAGAAATATAAGAAGCGGAGGAAATTAAAATGAATAACATTCCAGAAGTAAAAGTAGGTATCGTGGCAGTCAGCCGTGACTGTTTCCCGGAGTCATTATCCATAGGCAGAAGAGAGGCTTTAGTGAAAGCCTACACTGCAAAATACGGGGACGCTGATATTTATGAGTGTCCGGTTTGTATCGTAGAGAGCGAGATACATATGGTACAGGCGTTAGAGGACATTAAAAAGGCAGGCTGTAACGCTCTTTGCGTTTACCTTGGAAACTTCGGACCGGAGATTTCCGAGACATTACTGGCAAAACATTTTGACGGACCGAAAATGTTCGTTGCGGCAGCAGAGGAAAGCCAGGACAATCTGGTGCAGGGGCGCGGCGATGCATACTGCGGTATGTTAAATGCAAGCTACAACTTAAAGCTGAGAAATGTGGGCGCTTATATCCCGGAATATCCGGTAGGGGACGCAGAGGACTGTGCGGACATGATTCACGAGTTCCTGCCAATCGCAAGAACGGTAATCGGTTTATCCGAACTGAAAATCATCAGCTTTGGACCAAGACCGTTGAATTTCTTAGCTTGTAACGCACCGATTCAGCAGTTATATAATTTAGGCGTGGAGATTGAGGAAAACTCCGAGCTGGATTTATTTGAAGCCTTCAACAAACATGCGGGCGACGAGAGAATCCCATCTGTGGTTGCCGATATGGAGGCAGAGCTTGGGGCAGGAAATAAGAAACCTGAAATTCTGGAGAAATTAGCCCAGTATGAGCTTACCTTATTAGACTGGGTGGAAGAGCACAGAGGCTATCGCAAATACGTTGCCATTGCAGGAAAATGCTGGCCTGCATTCCAGACCCAGTTTGGATTTGTGCCATGCTATGTAAACAGCCGTCTCACCGGACGAGGCATTCCGGTATCCTGCGAAGTAGATATTTACGGCGCATTGAGCGAGTTCATCGGAATCTGCGTCAGCCAGGATGCGGTAACCTTACTGGATATCAACAACTCCGTGCCGAAGGATATGTACGAAGAGTCCATCAAGGGTAAATTTGATTACAAGCATACCGATACCTTTATGGGCTTCCATTGCGGAAATACCTGCTCTAAGAAATTAAGCAGCTGTGAGATGAAGTACCAGATGATTATGGCGAGAAGCCTTCCGGTGGAGGTGACCAACGGAACCTTAGAGGGAGACATTGCACCGGGCGATATTACCTTCTTCCGTCTGCAGTCTACTTCTGACTGCAAGCTCCGTGCTTATGTGGCGCAGGGTGAGGTTCTTCCGGTGGCAACCCGTTCCTTTGGCTCTATCGGTGTATTCGCAATTCCGGAGATGGGAAGATTTTACCGCCATGTATTAATTCAGAAAAATTACCCGCACCATGGAGCAGTGGCATTTGGACATTACGGAAAAGCATTGTTTGAGGTATTTAAGTATCTCGGTGTGCCGATGGAGGATATTAACTATAACCAGCCGGCTTCCTTACCATATCCGACAGAAAATCCGTTTGCATAGGAGACGGACAGCGGGCTTTACAGATGAGAGATTTGAACAAAACGGTGTAGCGGAGAGCTACGCCGTTTTTGTGTAAATAAACCTGATGGGACATTTATTATTTGCTATGCAGAAAAGGGCTGTTTCCTTTGGGGGGAATGGGGAGCGGAAATTGCCCTGGAATTTTTCAACCGCTCTATGGTATCGTAGATATCCTTTTCGGTGGTTTCCGGGTGGATGGTACACATCCGCAGCACCTTTTTTCCACGCAGCTCAGTGGTGTAAATCTGGGCAAAGCCGCTTTCCGTGATTTCTCTGGAAATTTTCCGGTTTATCTGATTCAATTCGTCCTCCGGCAGCGTTTGGTTTGAAATGTAGCGGAAATTTACAATTCCAAGCTGTGCAGGGGAGATGATTTCCCAGCCGGGAGATTTCCGAATGATTTTTTCTGCCAGTTCCGCCAGCGCACAGCCGTGGTCGATGATACGCCCCATTTCACTGCTCCCTAAAGTCTGCAGGGTGAGCCATAGCTTTAATCCTCTGGCGGGGCGCGTGAGCTCCGGTCCTAAATCCCAGAATTCAATGCCTTCCTCGGAAGCTTCCGCATCCTTTAAATATTCCGGGTGGGCGGCAAAGCTGCGGACCAGAGAGGACTGATTTTGCACTAAAACAACACTGCAGCCATAGGTTTGCAGCAGCCATTTGTGAGCGTCCCAGCTCAGACTGTCGGAGAGCTCGATTCCGGATAACTTTTTCCGGCAGGTTTCAGAGATTAGGGCAGAGGCGCCAAAGGCGCCGTCCACGTGCATCCACATGTCATATTCCCGACAGAGCAGGGAAATTTCAGGCAAGGGGTCGATACTGCCTGTATTTGTTGTTCCCGCAGAGGCAATGACGGCAAAGGGCTTTTTGTGGTTGGCAATGTCTTTTTTGATGGCGGACTGCAGGGCGGAAATATCCATGCAAAAGCGGCTGTCCGTTGGAATAATGCGAATCTGTTTCCGGCAAAAGCCTATGATGTGAAGTCCTTTGGCTACCGAAGAGTGGGTCTGGTCGGAAACATAGACCACCGCGCGGCTGCGTTCGTCCATGGTCAGCTTTGCGTCCCTGGCAGCAGTCAGAGCCGTTAAATTCGCAATGGAGCCGCCGGAAACAAATAAACCGCCGCTTTCCGCCGGATATCCTGCCCAGCTGCACATCTGGCGTATCAGTTTTTTCTCAATGAGGGCTGCGGCAGGGGCGTTGCTCTGGCAGCTGGCGTGGGGATTGTAGGCGTTGGTCATCACGTCGCCCATCCAGGAAAGCAGGGAGGCGGTGGAGGGAATACAGGAAAAACTCCGGGGGTGCTGTGCTAAGAGGGTGCCGGAGTAAATGTCCGTAAGCATTTCCGAATACACTTCTTCTACCGGACGCCCCTGGGCGGGGATGGTCAGGCTGTTTAAATAGGAAAGCGTCTCTTCTGCGGCAGGACGGCAGACAGGCTCCGTCTGCAGATGATTATAGAAATCAACGGTCTGTGTGACGAAATTTTTCATTAAAGTTCCGATTTGTTCATTTTGTGTGTGTCTTTCTGTGTACATTTTTAGGTCTCCTTGATTTTCTTCGAGAGTAATGCTAACATAAAATCACTTTGTTGTGAAATTCATGGATTTTATGAAAACGTTCAAAATTTTTGAATGGAGATTTATTATGGAATTAAGAAATCTTATCACCTTTGTCCGCATTGCGGAAATTCAAAATTTTTCAAAGACAGCGGGACAATTAGGTTATTCCCAGTCCGCAGTCACTATGCAGATAAAACAATTAGAAGCCGAGCTGCATACCCCGCTGTTTGAGCGGATAGGGAAACAGGTGAAGCTGACCCAGGCGGGGGAGCGGCTGCTTCCCTATGCGCTGGAAATATTGGATTCTGTCCAAAAGGCAGAGGGGATTGCCAGGGAGCCGGGACAGATTTCCGGAAAGCTGCGTATCGGCACCTGCGAATCCTTTGTAACCAGTATGCTCCCTCCGGTCATTATGGAATTTAATGAGCTTTGTCCCCAGGTGGAAATCAGCACCTATACCGCTTTAGTGCCGGATTTATGCAATATGCTGCGCCGGAATGACATTGATATCCTGTATTTTCTGGATGAAAAAATTTATTTCCCGGAGTGGGTCAAGGTATTAGAGCAGCCGGAAAAGATATTTTTTGTGGCTTCCTCGAAATCTGCCCTGGCAGGGAAAAAGCAGATTCCAATCGAACGGCTGCTAGAGGAGCCGCTGTACCTCACGGAAAAGGGTATCAGCTACCGTTATGCAATGGAACAGCTTTTGGCGGCAAAGGGCTGCGAGCTGCACCCTGTCTGGGAGGTGGGAAATACAGATGTGATTACCCGTTTTCTGTTAAAGAACAAAGGGATTTCCCTGCTGCCGGAGTATGTTGTGCGGGACTATATCCGGGACGGACAGCTTACGGTTCTTGACACGGAGTGCGCCGAGATAACCATGTGGAGCCAGCTGGTATATCATAGGAATAAATGCGTTACGCCCCAGATGAAATTATTTTTGGAGCAGATGGTAAAGCATATCAGGCAGTAGGGCAGCCTGCGCATACGTTGGTTTTGGAAAAATCTACTTGTAGATTCTTCCCCTTTCCTCTGTTAGAATGCATTTATGTCAAAAATGAAATAAAATTGTAACAATTAAGTAACAATTTGGTATCATTTGGAAAACCGCGAAAAATGACAGCTTGGCGGTTGGACATAGTGTATCAGCAACAGCAAAAATCGGAGGAAAGCTACATATGAGTAAGCGAATGAAACTTATCGCCCTGCTTTTGGCGGGCAGTATGGCAACAACCGGGGCAGCTTCTACCGTATCGGCGGAGAGCCTTCCGGCAGATTTGGTACAGGAGAGCACGCTCTATGCAGGGGCGGCGGAGGTCTGGCTCAATGCATTAGGCGAGGGTGATATGTTAGCCCACGGCGCAGGCAGAATGCTTTTGACGGCGGACGAGACGGAGACGGCGGAGACAGAAGCCCATGAGGTGCCGGAGGTGGCGTCCGAGTATGCGGATATTGCCATTGCCAGGGTGTTAAATTATGTAAACTTGAGAGAACAGCCCACCACAGAGAGCGAAGTGTTAGGAAAGCTTTACGCCAATTCTGCGGCTGCGATATTAGAAGTGGTGCAGGATGAAGCGGGGGAGGAATGGTATAAAATCAATTCCGGTTCTGTAAAAGACGGTTATGTGAAAGCGGAGTATGTGGTAGTGGGGGACGAAGAGCTGATTCGTCAGGTCAGTACCCGTTATGCGTCAGTGAAAACCACAACGCTTTTTGTGCGGAAGGAGCCGGGAACGGATTCTCCGGTGCTTACCATGCTGCCGGACGGCGATGACGTGGTGGTGTTAGAGGAGGGAGAAAACGGATGGCATAAGGTTTCCACAGAAGAGGGAGACGGCTATGTATCCGATGAGTATGTGGAGCTCTGGACCGAATATATTGAGGCGGAGTCTAAGGCAGAGGAAGAGGCAAGGCTCGCCAGAGAGGAGGCGGAGCGCCAGGCGGCAGCCGCAGCGGCGGAGGCGGCAAGAAGGGCAGAGGAAGAGGCAGCCAGAAGAAGCAGGGAGGCGGCAGAGCGGGAGGCAGCCAGAAAGGCGGCGCAGTCCCAGAGCAGCAGCCAGTCCTCCGGAAATTCTTCGTCAAGCCAGTCCTCCGGCAGCTCTTCCTCAGGAAGTTCGGGGAACAGCAGCGGAGGAAACAGCAGCTCTGGCAGCAGCAGTTCCGGCAGCTCTTCCGGCGGAACATCGTCAAAGCCCAGCGTTTCCAACGGACAGGCGGTGGTCAACTATGCCAGCCAGTTTGTGGGAAATCCCTATGTTTACGGCGGTACCAGCCTGACCAACGGCGCGGACTGTTCCGGCTTTGTGATGAGCGTTTATGCGAAATTCGGTATCAGCCTGCCCCATTCTTCCAGCGCTTTAAGAAGCGTGGGTTACGGTGTTACCATTGACCAGATTCAGCCGGGAGATATCGTCTGCTACAGCGGGCATGTGGGAATTTATGCGGGAAACAATACGCTGCTTCACGCCAGCTCCCCCAGCACCGGGATTAAATACACTTCTCCGATTACCTATCGTGAGATTTTGGCAATCCGCAGAATCTTCTAATTTACCGGAAAATGCAAATTTTTGACGAATAAAAGTTCTGCCGGACGGCGTACGAAAGAACCAATCAGCAGGGAAACACATTCGGCTGATTGGTTTTTTCAGGTGCTAAGGTTTTTGTGGGAGGAAAATTTGTGGAAAAATACAAGAGGAGCAGAGAATGCAAGGCGTTTCGGGATAAAATGCACAAGAATAAATATGCAAATGTGAAAAAAGTGTGAAATTACATGTATACAAGATAATAAAATAATGAAAAAAATTTTCATAAACTGGCAAAATGCCTGTAAAAATGCTTGTATGTAAAAAATGTGTAAAATTGACAAAAAAGGAAAATTGTGTAATAATCGCAAACTGAAAACAGAAAACATTTGTTTCAGTGTTAAGTAAGAAAGGGTGAGAAGTATGGTAGAAAGAAAAATCCAGTTAGCTGATACAGAAGAGGTGAGAGATTTTGTCACATCTGCAGGCAAATGTGATTTTGACATCGACGTATTCTACAGCCGTGCAGTGATTGACGCAAAATCTTTACTGGGAATGTTGTATTTAGGCGTAGCGAAGGAGCTGACTATTAAATATAGCGGAAAAGACGCAGGCTTTGAGAAAACGGTACGCAAATACGCAGTTGCTTAGTTTGAGTATATACAAATGAAAACAACAGGGGATAGAGGCAGCCTTTGTACCAATGTCAGCAGTGACGGTACATGGGCTGCTTTTCCTTTACGAAAAAAACGGGATGGGATATAATCGTCTTATGGGAAAAAAGATTGTAAAGAACGAAAAAGGGGTAATCAAAATATCCGTCCGGGATTTGGTGGAATTTATCCTGCGGGAGGGGGACATTGACAACCGCCGCGGGAGAGCGGCTTCCCCGGAGGCAATGCAGGAGGGCAGCCGGATTCACAGGAAAATACAAAAGAATATGGGGAGCAATTACCATCCGGAGGTGCCGTTAAAAATCGTGCTGGAGGAGGAAGAGTATTCCCTGGTGGTAGAGGGCAGGGCGGACGGCATTCTGATTGAGAGCAGTGAGCGGGAAATTAATTTTTCGGATAATTTCAACCATATCGAAGCGGAAGAGGGCATGAAGGTCACCATTGATGAAATCAAGGGCGTTTATATGAAGTTAGAGCTGTTGGAGGCGCCCATCGGCGTTCACCGGGCGCAGGCGATGTGTTATGCCTATATTTATGCCGCACAGCACGGCTTAGAGCAGATTGACGTGCAGATGACCTATTGTAATTTAGATACCTTAGAACTGCCCACACAGCTGTTTTTGTCAAATCTGAAGCGGTTCCGGGAGACGTTTGCCTTTGCGGAGCTAGAGCAGTGGTTTCAAAAACTGATTTCCGAGTACAAAAAGTGGGCGGATTTCCAGTTTTCCTGGAGGAAGCTGCGGCAGGCGTCCATCAAAAAAATAGAATTTCCCTACGAATACCGGAAGGGGCAGAAGGAGCTGGCGGCGGGGGTTTACCGCACCATCAGCCGGAAGAAAAATCTGTTTATCCAGGCGCCCACCGGGGTGGGGAAAACCATTTCCACTGTGTTTCCGGCAGTGAAGGCGGTGGGGGAAGAGTTAGGGGATAAGATTTTTTACCTGACGGCAAAGACCATCACGGGAACGGTGGCGCGGGAAACCTTTGAACTGCTGCGGAAGCAGGGCTATCAGGCAAAGGTGGTGTCCATTACCGCCAAGGAAAAGCTCTGCAAATGTGAGGAAATGGACTGCAACCCGGTGCACTGTCCCTATGCGAAAGGGCATTATGACAGGGTCAATGATGCGGTGTTTAACCTTTTGCAGAAGGAGGATGTATTTTCCAGAGAGGTGCTCTTAGAGCAGGCGGAGGAATACATGGTCTGTCCCTTTGAGCTTTGCTTGGATGTGGCAACCTGGTCGGACAATATTATCTGTGATTACAATTACGTTTTTGACCCCAATGTATATCTGAAACGTTTCTTTGCGGAGGGAACCAGGGGCGATTATATTTTTCTGGTGGACGAGGCGCACAATCTGGTGGAGCGGAGCCGGGAGATGTACAGCGCCGTATTATATAAGGAAGATTTTCTGGAAATAAAGCGGCTGCTAAAGAACCGCATGACGAAGAAAATAGAGCAGGGGCTTAATAAATGCAATAAGATTTTGCTGGAATACAAGCGGGAATGCGAGAAGTACGTGCTTTATGAAAATGTGGGAAATCTGCTGTTTGCCTTAATGCAGCTTGCCTCGGAGCTGGACGAATTTTTACAGAAAACCGTGGAATTTCCTGAACGGAAAACGGTGACGGAGTTCTACTTAAATCTGCGGAATTTTATCAATATTTATGAGCTGGTGGATGAGCATTATGTGATTTATTCGGAGCATGAGGCGGACGGGAGATTTAAGCTGAAGCTCTACTGCGTGGACCCTTCGAAAAATCTTCAGGAGCGGATTGACAAGGGCAATGCCACCATTTTCTTTTCCGCTACGCTGCTGCCCGTCAACTATTATAAAAATCTGCTGTCCACGAAGAAAGACAATTATGCCGTTTATGCGGAGACAGCCTTTTCCGAGGAACAGAGGCTTTTGCTTCTCGGCAGCGACGTCAGCAGCCGGTATACAAGGAGAGGTCCGGCGGAGTATGAGCGGATTGCTTCTTATATAAAAAAGACGGCGGAGGCGAAGCGGGGAAATTATATGGCATTTTTTCCTTCTTATAAGATGATGACGGAGGTGTATGAGCAGTTTCTTATGGCGATAGATTCTGCCGGAGAAAATGGTTTGCAGTCTGCTGACAGCCGGGAAACTGACGGACAAGGAAGCATGGATTTGGCAGCCCTGACTTTGGTATCGGGCGGGAAGCCGCAGGAAGCTGACGAACAAGGAAGCATGGATTTGGCAGCTCTGACTTTGGTATCGGGCGGGAAGCCGCAGGAAGATGACTGCCATGGAATGGAGAATTTGGCAGCAGGAGCGCAGAATATAAAAATAGACTGCCTCTGCCAGCAGCCAGGCATGAAGGAGGAAGAACGGGAGGCATTCTTAGAGGAATTTTCTGAGGAACGCACCCATGAGAGAGAAGGTTCATTCGTGGCATTCTGCGTTATGGGAGGGATTTTCGGCGAAGGGATTGATTTAAAAAAGGAACAGCTGATCGGCGCCATAATCGTGGGAACCGGGCTGCCCCAAATCAGCAACGAGCGGGAAATCCTGATGAATTATTATGATAAGCGTTCCGGGGAGGGCTTTGACTATGCCTACCGCTACCCCGGCATGAATAAAGTGCTGCAGGCGGCAGGGCGCGTTATCCGTACGGTGGAGGACGTCGGCGTTATTGAGCTGTTAGACGAGCGGTTTTTACAGAGCGACTACCGCAGCCTCTTTCCGAGAGAGTGGGAAAAACGCTCTGTCTGCCGGATTGATACGGTGGAGGGGATGTTGGCGGAGTTCTGGGAAAATGTCTGATAACCGAAGGCGGTTTGAAAATCATATTTCGCAGGCAGAAACCCTCAGACAAGCAGATTGTCTGTGGGCTTCTGTCTGCAATCGTAAATTTACAGCGTCACTGTCGGCAGGAGACTCAGAAATTCCTCCGTGGACTGGGCGATGGGAAGAGTTGGGTTGATGGCAGCCACCATCTGTCTCTGGGGCAGCTTTTCCTTTGTTTTTACAATATATAAATCCTTTTCCTCCCCGCTCAGGCAGTAATCAGGAATAAAGGCAATCCCAAGCCCGATGCGCGCTAAGTCAATCAGCAAATCGTTGGAGCTTAACTCAATTTGGGGAATCAGCTCTAACTGGTGCTGCAAAAACATGTTGTGCAGAAATTCGCTGGTGGTGCTTTTCCGGTCTAACATCAGAATGGGATACTGCCGCAAATCCTCAAAGGAAATTTCCTGCTGTTTCAGGTTAAAGAAGGCAGGATTTGCGATGAAAACATCGGTAAAATTGCAGACAGTTTTCTGGATATAGGAGTGATTCAGATTGGAATTTGGAAAATTCGTCACCACCAAATCCACCTTCCCCTGGTCGAGAAGCTCCACGCAGCTTAGAGAAGTGGCGTTGGTCACTTTAATCGGGACATTGGGGAATTTTTTGTGAAACTGTTTTAAATAGGGCACCAAAAAATAACGGCAGATGGTGTCGCTGGCTCCGATGTGGAGCTGCCCTAAGCCCAGGCTGCCGGAATCAAGCAGCTGGCTTTCTCCACGCTGTATCAGATTCATGGCTGGCTCGATATGCTTTAACAGCACCTTTCCCGCAGGGGTAAGCTGCACCTTTTTGGTGCTGCGGATAAAGAGGGGCTGCTCTAATTTTTTTTCTAAGGTCTTGATGGACTGGCTCACCGCAGACTGGGAGATAAAGAGCTGTTTGCTTGCCTCGGAAAAACTGAGGGAAGAAGCTACATAATAAAATACCTTGTAAAGTTCGTAATTGATATCCATGGCGTCCTCCGGCACATCTTTGATGTTCTCTATTATATATTAATTCTTATAATAAATCAAATTAAATATATTAATTATACTTATCCATTCCCCTGTGCTATACTCATAACTAGATACAGAAAAACAGTGCGAAGAGAATGCAAAAATAGCGTTCTTAAGGGCATGTCTGGTATCATTAAGAAGAATAGAAACCGAAAAACAGCACCAGGAAAGAAAATGGAGGAGCATTACATGAGCAGCGTTAGACGGGTATATGTGGAGAAAAAACCGGAATTTGCAGTAAGTGCAAAGGGGCTTTTGGGTGAGATAAAGAGTTATCTGGGCATTAAGAGCGTGACGAAGGTCCGCGAATTGGTCCGTTACGATATGGAAAATATTTCGGAGGAAACGTATCAGAAGGCGTTAGTGACTGTATTTTCCGAGCCTCCGGTAGACGATATTTACGAGGAAACCTTTGAGTTAAACGGGGCAAAGGCATTTTCCGTAGAATTTCTTCCGGGACAGTTTGACCAGAGAGCGGATTCCGCAGAGCAGTGCGTGAAGCTGTTAAATGAAAACGAGGAGCCGGTCATCCGCACCGCCGTAACCTATGTCATTGAGGGAGACATCACAGAGGAAGAATTGGCAGCCATCAAGAAGCACTGCATCAATCCGGTGGATTCCCGTGAGACAGGCTTAGAGAAGCCGGAGACTTTAGTGCAGAAATTTGACGAGCCGGACGACGTTATGATTTTTGAAAATATGCCGGAACGGAATGATTTCATCGACATGCCGGAGGCAGAGTTAAAGGAATTATACGATTCTTTAAATCTGGCAATGACCTTTAAGGACTTTTTACATATCCAGAATTATTTTAAGAAGGAAGAGCGCCGCAACCCGTCCATGACGGAAATCCGTGTGTTAGATACCTACTGGTCTGACCACTGCCGTCACACCACCTTCTCTACGGAGTTAAAGGATGTGGCATTTGACGAGGGCTACTATGCAGCTCCCATGAAAGAGACGTATGAAGATTATTTAACCACCCATAAAAATTTATATGCGGGCAGAGATGACAAATTTGTCTGCCTGATGGATTTGGCTCTGATGGCAATGAAACGCCTGAAAAAAGAGGGCAAATTACAGGACCAGGAGGAGTCAGACGAAATCAACGCCTGCTCCATCGTTGTCCCGGTGGAAGTGGACGGACAGACAGAAGAGTGGCTGGTAAACTTTAAAAATGAGACTCACAACCACCCGACGGAAATCGAGCCCTTCGGTGGAGCGGCTACCTGTCTGGGCGGCGCTATCCGTGACCCGTTATCAGGACGTACCTATGTGTATCAGGCAATGCGTGTGACAGGAGCGGCAGACCCTACCGTTTCCGTAAAAGATACCATTGAGGGAAAACTGCCCCAGAAGAAATTAGTGCGGGAGGCTGCTCACGGTTACAGCTCCTACGGCAACCAGATTGGTCTTGCCACAGGTTATGTCAAGGAGGTTTATCATCCGAATTACGTGGCAAAACGTATGGAAATCGGCGCAGTATTAGGCGCTGCTCCGAGACGTGCAGTACAGAGACTTACTTCTGACCCGGGAGATATCATCATCCTTTTAGGAGGAAGAACGGGACGCGACGGTATCGGCGGCGCAACGGGTTCTTCTAAGGCGCACAACACCGAGTCCACAGCTGTCTGCGGTGCGGAGGTACAGAAGGGAAATCCGCCTACCGAGCGTAAAATCCAGAGATTGTTCCGCCGTGAGGAAGTGGCTCACATCATCAAAAAATGTAACGATTTCGGTGCAGGCGGCGTCTCCGTTGCCATTGGTGAGTTGGCGGACGGACTTCGCGTACAGCTTGACAAAGTACCGAAGAAATATGCCGGATTAGACGGAACGGAAATCGCCATTTCCGAGTCCCAGGAGCGTATGGCAGTCGTGGTTGCTCCGGAGGATGTAAAGACCTTCTTGGGCTATGCGGCAGAGGAAAACTTAGAGGCAGTGGAAGTGGCAGTTGTCACAGAAGAGCCGAGACTGGTGTTGGAGTGGAGAGGAAAAGAGGTTGTCAATATTTCCCGTGCCTTCCTTGACACCAACGGAGCACATCAGGAGACTTCCGTTGCAGTGGAAATGCCGAATCCGGAAGAAAATTACCTGAAAAAGATTGCAGCGCCGAAGGTGGCGGAGGCAGTGGAAAAGGGAGATATGAAAGCGGCATGGCTTGCAGAGCTTTCCGATTTGAATGTCTGCTCCCAGAAAGGTTTAGTGGAGCGGTTTGACGGCTCTATCGGCGCAGGCAGCGTTTACATGCCTTTCGGAGGAAAATACCAGCTCACGGAAACCCAGTCCATGGTGGCAAAGCTTCCGGTGATGAAAGGAAAATCCGACACGGTAACCATGATGTCCTACGGTTTTGACCCCTATTTATCCAGCTGGAGCCCGTACCACGGAGCAGTTTATGCAGTGTTAGAGTCTCTTTCCCGCATTGTCACCGCAGGCGGAGATTACAAAAAAGTGCGTTTCACCTTCCAGGAGTATTTCCGCAGAATGAGCGAAGAGCCGAAACGCTGGAGCCAGCCTTTTGCAGCCTTGCTGGGCGCTTACAATGCGCAGATAGGCTTCGGTCTGCCTTCCATCGGCGGTAAGGACTCTATGAGCGGTACCTTTAACGACATTGATGTTCCGCCTACCTTAGTTTCCTTTGCGGTGGATGTGGCGAGAGAAAAGGATATCATTACGCCGGAGTTAAAGGCAGCGGGCAATCAGTTAGTGCTGTTTACCATTGAAAAAGACCAGTACGATTTGCCGGTATATGAGCAGGTCATGAAATTATATGAGACGGTGCACAGCCTCATCGAAAGCAGAGCCATCGTTTCCGCTTATGCCTTAGACGGAAAAGGTCTTGCGGCAGCAGTCAGCAAGATGGCGTTCGGTAATAAATTAGGCGTTACCGTAAAAGATGACGTTTCCGCAGAAACCTTATTTGCTCCGGGCTTTGGAAATATCGTGGCGGAGGTTCCGGCAGATAAGCTGGCAGAGGTTTCCGCAGCTTTGGAAAAAGCAGGGCTTGCAGGAAATGAGACGGTAGTGGGACAGGTCAACGGAGAGCAGAAATTCGTTTACGGAACCATGAACCTCTCCATGGAAGAGGCGGTAAACGCCTGGACAGGCACCTTAGAGAAGGTATTCCCGACCCGTGCAACGGAAAATAAAGAGGAAGTGAAAACAGACCTCTACAAAGCGGACAGCGTTTATGTCTGCAAACATAAAGTGGCGAAGCCAACCGTATTTATTCCGGTATTTCCGGGAACCAACTGTGAGTATGACAGTGCGAGAGCCTTTGAGCGCGCGGGGGCGGACACCATTGTGAAGGTATTTAAGAACTTAAATGCGGAGGATATCAGAGAGTCCGTGGACGAGTTTGTAAAAGCCATCGGACAGGCGCAGATTATCATGTTCCCGGGCGGCTTCTCCGCAGGAGACGAGCCGGAGGGCTCTGCAAAATTCTTTGCTACGGCATTCCGCAATGCGAAGATGACAGAGGCAGTGATGAAGCTGTTAAACGAGAGGGACGGTCTTGCCCTTGGTATCTGTAACGGTTTCCAGGCGTTAATCAAGTTAGGACTGGTTCCTTACGGCGAAATCCGCCCGCAGACGCCGGATTCACCGACCCTGACCTACAACACCATCGGACGCCATATCAGCAAGATGGTATACACCAAAGTGGTAACCAACAAATCCCCATGGTTAGCCCAGGCAGAGCTTGGCGGGGTTTACTGCAACCCGGCATCCCACGGAGAGGGACGCTTCGTTGCGCCGAAGGAGTGGTTAGACAAGCTCTTTGCAAACGGACAGGTGGCAACCCAGTATGTCAACGAGGCAGGCGTGCCTACCATGGATGAGGAGTGGAACGTCAACGGTTCTTATCTGGCTGTTGAGGGTATCACCAGCCCGGACGGACGTGTTCTCGGAAAGATGGCGCACTCCGAGCGCCGTGACAGAAGCGTGGCAATGAATATTTATGGAGAGCAGGATTTGAAATTATTTGAGTCCGGCGTGGCTTACTTTAAATAGAAGCGATGAACTAAGACTGCGTAGAGAGGGAATTACCCTCCCTATGTGGTCTTTTCTGTTGGAGAAGATACACAAAAGCGGTTCTGCTTGATGATTTATGGAAGAAGAAAGCACAGGAACTCTGGTTTTGATACCGGAGTTCCCGTTTTTTGTGAAAAAAGGACTATACGGGATTGAAAAGACAACGGATTTTATGTTACACTAAAGAATAAAAGCGAATGAGATGATGTGTGAAAGTTGGAGGAAGAAACGTAGTGAATACAGTGCTTATCATTGACGATAACCTGATGAATATCAAGATGGCGCAGGGCATTTTACAGGACGAATACAAAGTTGCGACTGCAACTTCCGGTGCGGCTGCCTTTAAAATATTAGAGAAAATGATTCCGGACTTAATACTGCTTGATATCAGTATGCCGGAAATGGATGGGTTTGAAGTTTTAGAGGAGTTAAAAAAGAAGCCGGAGACCAAAAAGATTCCGGTGATTTTCCTGACAGCAGAGCAGAGTGCGGATATAGAGACAAAGGCGTTAGAGGCAGGGGCGAAGGATTTTGTATCGAAGCCCTTCAATCCTTCCGTGTTAAAAAACAGGATGCGGCAGTCCATCGAGATACAGATGTACCAGCAGCACTTAGAGAACATGGTATCGGCGCAGATTGAGACCATTATGAAATATGAGAACAATATTAACCAAATCCAGCAGGAAATGATTCATGCCATGGCGGAGATTATCGAAAGCCGCGACGGAAGCACCGGAGAGCATGTGAAGCGCACCAGCAGATATGTGGCGCTGTTAGTGGAAATACTGCAGAAGGGCGATTATGAGAACCGGGAATTGACGGAATACTACGCAGATATGCTCTGCCGCGCCGCCTACATGCACGATATCGGCAAAATCAAGGTGGATGACGCTATTTTACGAAAACCCGGCAGGTTTACCCCGGAGGAGTATGAAAAGATGAAACTCCATGCTCCGGCAGGAGGAGAAATCATCCGGGCTACCATGGATAAAATGGAATACGGCGGATATGTGGAAATTGCATCGAACGTAGCCATGTATCACCATGAGCGGTGGGACGGCAGAGGCTATCCGGAGGGGCTTTCGGGAACGGACATTCCGTTAGGGGCAAGGATTATGGCGTTAGCGGATGTATTTGACGCCCTTACCAGCGTCCGCTGCTACAAAGAGGCGATGGATGTGGAAAAGGCTTTTTCCATCATCGAGGAGGAAGCGGGAAAGCAGTTCGACCCGGAGTTAGCAAGGGTAATGCTGGCAAATAAGGACGTGTTCCGAAGGCAGTTAGAGGAATTTTTTGCAGAGTAGTTTGTTTTGGGGCGTTGACAGAGGTGAACAGGTATGGAGAGGGAGAACAGAGATGTAACGCATATTTTTATCGTGAATCCTTATGCGGGAAGGCTGACGTTTGCAGCGGATTTGCGTAAAAAGCTTTCCGAAATAAAATACATTAAGTATTTTGTGTTCAATACCAGATATCCGGGGCATGAACAGGAGCTGGTGAAGGAGATTCTCAGCATGTTTGAAAACGAGAAGCTGCGTTTCTACTGCTGCGGCGGTTCCGGCACCATGCGCAATGTGCTGAATGGCTTTGAGAATCTGTCGGACGTGGAGATTGCCTTTTTTCCCTGCGGTCTTACCAATGATTTCCTCAAGATGTTCGGACAGGATTCCAAAAGATTTTTAGACATAGAGGAACTGATAAACGGCGAGGTTGTGGAGGTGGATTATATCAAAAGCAGCAGGGGCGTGCTGCTTAACACCTTTTCAACGGGGCTGGATGCGGCTTTGATTGCGAAAACGGATGAGCACCGGATGCTTCGGGTATTTCATCCCAGCCTGCCCTATGCCATAGGGGGACTGTATGCCATGCTGGTTTCGAGACGGCAGGCGTACGAGGTAGAGCTGGAAGGGAAAAAAGTAAACGGCAGGGTGACGGAGATTTTCTTTGGCAACGGCGGGGTATTCGGTGGAAACCTTACCCTGGCGAAGCATGCCGACGTGACGGACGGAATGGGAGATTACCGTATTATACCGGACTGCAGCGTGTTTACCATAGTGACGAAGATTCTGCCGATTATGAAGGGACGCCATAAGAAACTGGACGAAATTTCCGAATACGGGAGAAGCAAAAGTATCACAGTCCGCAGGATAGACGGGAAGCCCTTCCTGGCAAATCAGGATGGGGAGCCGGATATTACGCAGGAGTGGACAGGGCTGGTGGTGCAAAAGGGACTGCATTTTGTGGTGCCGAAGGGGGTGAGGCCGAATGGAAGATAACATCTTGGCAAAGAAAGGCAACGGCACAGTTTACCGGCTGACGGCATTGCTGACGGTTTTAACCGTAATATTGGGTGACAGAGTGACGGGAAGTTTAGAGGCAGTGATGGTGCTGTATCTGATTTTCAGTATTTTCCTGACGGAGTGGATGAGCAGAAACGAGGATATTTCCATTCGTTTTCACGGGAAAGTGCTTGTAGTTTTTTACAGTATAGCAGCCTTTTTTATTGGGGTGGAGACGGCGCAGACCGGGGTATATATTATGCTTTTGATGCTGCCGGTATTTATGGCGCTGCTTTATGTGAGCAGGAAGGTATTTGCCTTTACCATAGTGGCTCTGCTGCTTCAGTTTACGATTCTTCTTGTGCTGGATTTTCCCTATATGTCAGGGCGTCCGGGGACGGCGTTCTGTTTCATTTTTTATCTTCTGCTGTGCCTGTGCTGGGCGGTGGTGGCTTATCTTATCAGTATTGTGGAATTTCGGGAGCGGATAAACTATGAGCAGGAATGCAGCTTAGACGATATGTTAAAGGTGATTTCGGCAAAGTGTGAGGAGGCAAAGAGCGCTACAAGGAGTAAATCGGATTTTCTTTCTCATATGTCCCATGAAATCCGCACCCCCATCAATGCGATTCTGGGGATGAACGAGATGATTTTGAGGGAGAGCACCGAGGAAAATATCCAGAGCTATGCGGCGGATGTGGAGAGTGCAGGAAGCACGCTGCTCTCACTGATTAATGATATTCTGGATTTTTCCAAAATTGAATCGGGAAAAATGGAGATTGTCCTGGTGGAATACATGGTGAGCTCCATCGTCAATGATTTGGTAAATCTCATAAGACCGAAGCTGGCATTAAAGCAGCTGCAGTTTAAGGTGGAGATAAATCCCGATATGCCGGATTCACTTCTGGGAGATGATGTGCGGGTAAAGCAGGTCATGGTAAATCTGCTCTCCAATGCGGTAAAATATACGGAAAAGGGAACCGTAACCTTTTCGGTAGATTATCAGGAGGCGGAGGGTGAGAATTTAACCCTGGTGATACGGGTCGCGGATACGGGCTGCGGCATCCGGGAGGAGGATTTAGAGAAGATTTTTCTCTCCTTCCAGCGGGTGGACGAGAAGCGGAACCGCGCCATTGAGGGCACCGGGCTTGGACTTGCCATTACGAACAGGCTGTTAGAGCTGATGGACGGAGAATTAAAGGTGGAGAGTGAATACGGTAAGGGTTCTGTCTTTACCGCCTATATTCCCCAGAAGATAAAGTCCAGAAAACCGGTGGGAGAATTTTCGCAGAAAATAGAGAAGCATATCCGGGTGAAGGCTGCCTATGAAGGTAAATTTACGGCGCCGGAGGCGAAGATACTTGTGGTGGATGACAATAAAATGAATCTTACGGTGATTGCCCAGCTGTTGAAACAGACGGATATGCAGATAGATACGGCGGAGCGGGGCGAAGAGTGTATCGCCTTAGCGGGAAAAACACAGTATGACGTGATTCTTATGGACCACATGATGCCGGGAATGGACGGCGTGGAAACCTTAAAACATCTGAAAGAGGAGTTCCCCGGCTTCCGGGCGCCTGTGATTGCCCTGACTGCCAACGCCATTGCCGGGGCGAGGGATATGTATTTAGATTACGGTTTCCAGGATTATCTGTCAAAACCGGTAAAGGGTGAAAAATTAGAAAAAATGCTGATGAAGTGGCTGCCGGAGGAAAAAATACAGGCACCAGGCAGCCTGCCGGTGGGTGAGAGCCGGCTGTATCAGGAGGAAAACAGACGCCAGGCAGAAGAAACAGGACAGAAAAATACGGCATGGAGCAGCTTTCCGGAGGAAATGGATGTGGAGGAGGCGAAGCGTTATTCTGCTGACGGAGAAGAAACCGGCGTCAGGATGAATGCAGACCTCTTTGTGAAAAATGCGCCTGTCAGCCGGAAAAATCTGGTGGAGGCTTTTGAGGAAAAGCGTTACGGCGATTACACGATTTATGTCCATTCCATGAAGAGTAATTTAGCGCTGCTTGGAGCCATGGAGTTATCGGCAAAGGCAAAAGAGTTAGAGATGGAATCAAGAGAAGAGCATTTTGCATTTGTGGAGGAACACCATGCAGATTATCTGGCGGAGTATGACAGCTTTGTGCAAAAACTGCAGCGGTATTTGGAGGCGACGGATACGACACATCACCCGGAGAAAGAGGAGAAGAACGTTTCGGAGCTGGCGGAAAGCATCGTGAAAATGTCAGACTGCTATGACACGGCAGGTATGCAGGAACAGACCATGGAGCTTGCGGCGGTGAAAGGCGTGTCGCAGCACCAGAGCGATGTAATCGGAAAACTTTTTAAAGCCATGGAGGAATTGGATTTTGACGCTGTGCGGGCTGCGGCGGAGGAATTGGAATTATAGGTCAAGGGATAGAAAAATATGTTAGAAAAAACGGCGCAGTTTTTCTGCGCTGTTTTTTTGTCTGAATAGGTAACCTTTTTTCTGGCTTAAACGTCTAATCTATGTAAGCGGCTTTGCTGCATAATATTCTGGGATAAAACAATGAAGTTGGAGGAGCATAAGTTGGAGGAAAAGAAGCTGATAAAAAAAGCCATGCGCGGAAACGTAAAAGCCTACGGTCTTTTGATGGAGCGCTATCAGGAGAAGTTATACCGGACTGCGTTTTTGCATGTGAAAAATAAGGAAATTGCGCTGGATATGGTGTCGGAGACGGTGCTTCGGGGGTATGAGGGGATAAAGAAGCTGCGTCAGCCGGAATATTTTAAAACCTGGCTGATAAGGATTTTGCTGAATCAGATTACCGATTATTTTCGTAGAAGCGGGCGGGAAATCAGCCTGAATAGTTGGGAAGGAGACGATTTGTCGGTGGGAGTGCAGATGCTATCGGACCGGGAACAGTATTAGATGGCGCATTCGAGGGAATTATCCGGGTAGGTCTGGATAAATTGGAGAGAAAGCTGTCGGAAAGCTGTGATATGAAAGTGGGATTTAGCTGGTTTTTATATTACGAAGAGAGCCCTTCGGAAAACGGGGAGACAGCTCTGGAAAAATATAATGAGCGCGGTGACTATCAGATGTATCTTCCTGTTTCCGTGGATACGGAGCATGTGAAAAAATATGAAATTTGTGATACGGCGCAGGGATATGGGATTGAAAATGTGGTGGTAACGCCTTATGAAATCTGCGTGGAAGCCCTGTTTCCGTCTCTTTATGAAACGGATGAGGCTTATTATGAGGCGGTGCGGGAGTTCTTAAGAGAAAGCTATTCGGAGCAGAAGGATTATACTTTGGAGGACATTACCGCCATGACGCCGGAAGAATTAGACGAAATTGCCTGGGTGACGAAATTTGGAGATTACGGCGTAGCGTTGTTTGACCAGGATGGAGAGAGAATCGAGTGCAGCGGCAGCAGCAATGAAAAATCCTATGGATTGGATTTTATTTATCCGGTGGAGGAACGCGAGATAACGGAGCTTCATATTTATGTGGGGGAAAATGTGATTGATTGTATGAAGGAAACCAGCGAGCAGGCGATGAAGGAGAGGGCGCTTTATGAGACGGTGGTGCAGCTTTCGGAGTAACGTTACGGAGTAAAAAGGCACGGAGCAAAAAGGCGCAGAGTAAAAAATCAGGGAAAAGGCTTGCAATATTTGCAAAAATCTGTTACAGTAAATGACGCTGTATACAGAGGGATATTCGGAGCAGGAGAGAAAAAGGCTGCGCCGGATATTCAGAAAAATGAAAGTATTCAAAATTACATAAGACAGTTCGTGACCATCCTGTCTATAAACAAAACTACGGATTATAGCGGTTATCGGCGATATCTGCCCTAAGGGCAGAATTGCCGGCAGCCTGCTTTTGAGTGTCTGAATGGTCAAAAATTCAGGCACTCTTTTTGTTTTGGGAAATATCGAATGCGTTTCCTATGAAACCCAAAGTATGTACAGATGGAGGCAAACATGAGCGAGCAGGGAATACCAATCCGTTACAGTGTGATTACGGAGAAAAATCCACGGGAAATCGTAATGCTGCGGGGCAGCGGCTGCCGTTTTAAGCGCTGCCGTTTCTGCGATTACCATTTAGATTCCTCTAAGGATGAGGCGGAAAATTACCGCATTAACCGGGAGGCGTTAGCGCAGGTGACGGGGCAGTTTGGCAGCCTTGAGGTGATTAATTCCGGCAGTTTTTTAGAATTAGACCAAAAGACCATGGCGGAGATTACGCGGGTCTGCCGGGAGAAAAATATTCACAGCCTGCGGTTTGAGGTGCACTGGATGTACCGGAACCATGTGGCGCAGTGGAAAGAGCATTTCAGGAAGCTTGGAATCACCCTGAAAATCAAGATGGGAGTGGAAACCTTCGACGATACCTTCCGCAGGGAAATATTCGACAAGGGTATGGAGGGCGCCTCACCGGAGGAAATTGCAAAGACGGCGGACGAGGTGTGTTTGCTGTTCGGTATCAAAGGGCAGACGAAAGAGAGTATGCTGTCGGATATTGAAACCGGGCTTTCACTGTTTGAGAGAATCTGCATTAATATCATGGTGGAAAATACCACGGAAATCCATCCCGACAAAGAGGTCATAGAGCTGTTTGTAAGAGAAATTTATCCCCTCTATATCGAAAACGACAGAGTGGACATTTTACTGGAAAATACGGATTTTGGAGTAGGAGGAACCTTATGAACGAGTTACTGTTAATCGCCAGCCTTCTTGTAGTTTACGGAAGCGTGCTGCTGGCATTCAAATTATTTGGAAAAACCGGGCTTTACTGTTTTACCTGTATAGCCACCATCACCGCCAATATCGAGGTGCTGATTTTAGTGGACGCCTTCGGCATGGAGCAGACGTTGGGAAATATCCTGTTTGCCGCAACCTTCTTGGTGACGGATATTTTAAGTGAAATCGCAGGGAAAAAAGAAGCGCAGAAAGCGGTGAATATTGGTATCTTTACGTCAGTTATTTTTATTGTCATTTCCCAGAGCTGGCTGCTTTATACCCCAAGCGTCAACGACTGGGCGCAGGAGCCGATACGGAGCATTTTCTCCAACACGCCGCGGCTGATGATTGTCAGCGTTGTGGTTTACGCCATCTGCCAGAGGTTTGACGTGTGGGCTTATCATAAATGGTGGGCGCTGACCAGCGAAAAATGCGGGGACAACAAGAAATTTCTGTGGCTGAGGAACAATGGTTCCACACTGATTTCCCAGCTTTTGAATACGGTACTTTACACCTTTGGGGCATTCTGGGGCATGTATGAACTGCCGGTGCTTATCAATATTGCGTTTGCAAGTTATGTGATATTTATTGTGACAAGCCTTGCGGATACGCCGTTTGTCTATTTTGCCAGGAAAATAAGTGAAGCTGAGAAATAGAAAAAAGAAGGAGATGGAATCGTTACGCCATCTCCTTTCTTTTGTGAAAAGTTTATCGTTAAAATTGTGGGGTTACGGCAGCTTTACAAACTCCGGTTTCCGGTTTTTAAACACGGTGTAATAGGAAAATCCCGCTTCTTTTAAAATGCCGGGCACTTTTTCAAAGTCAAACGCCACATGCTCTGGCTTGTGGGCGTCGGCGCCGATGGTGATGATTTCTCCGCCTAACTCCCGGTAGCGGGCAATGATATCCTCGGTAGGGTTCGGGTGTCCCAGACCGTACTTAAAGCCGCCGGTATTAATCTCAATCCCTTTTCCCTTTTCAATTAACAGCTTTAAAATTTCATCAATCACATCCGCATACTGCTGATAAGTATAATGCTCATTGCGGTTTGGACCGTAGCGCACCACATAATCAATGTGCCCGTATACGTCAAACCCGTCGAAGGCACGGATATTCTCTATAATTGAAGAAAAATATTCCCGGTAGCCCTCTTCCTCGGAGCGGGTTTCCCAATAAGGAGGGAAGTAGGGGTCAATGCCGTGCACCACATGGGAAGAGCCGATGACGAAATCAAAGGGATACTGGGATAAAATATCCCCATGAACAGCCGAAAGATGGGGCTGCAGCCCTAGTTCCACGCCGAAACGGACGGGCAGCCTGTCGGCATATTTTTCCTGCAGGGCGAAAACAGAAGCGCTGTAATTCGGCAAATCCAAAAGAAAAGTCTCCGGCTCCTCCGGGTAGTCGATATCCAGATGGTCGGTGAAGCAGATACCGCTTAATCCTTTTTCCATGGCAGCGGCAATCATGTCCTCCTGGGGAGTTTTGCTGTCGCCGGAAAACTGGCTGTGCATGTGGGTGTCCCAAAGTCCTGGCATAACGTAACCTCCGTTTTTCAATAGTTAGTATCAGTTTACCTTATTTTTATGGAAAAAAGAAGTCATTCCCTGTCATTTTGTATAAAATTCCAGAAATGCGCCCCGAAACCGTGCATTTAGTGAAAAATTTAACAAAGTAAGAATAAAGTGACGAAAAAGGCTTGAACTTTCTATTGAAATTGGTTAAAATGAAAACAGCTTGGGAATACAAGTCCCACGAATTACATTTACAAATTCTAGGAGGAATTAAAAATGGCAGTAAGAGTAGCAATCAATGGATTTGGCCGTATTGGTCGTCTTGCTTTCAGACAGATGTTTGGAGCAGAAGGATATGAAGTAGTAGCAATCAACGATTTAACAAGCCCGAAAATGTTAGCACACTTGTTAAAATATGATTCTTCTCAGGGTAAATATGCTTTAGCAGACAAAGTATCTGCTGGAGAAGATTCTATCACCGTTGATGGAAAAGAAATCAAAATCTACGCATTCCCAGACGCAAACAACTGTCCTTGGGGTGAGTTAAAAGTAGACGTTGTATTAGAGTGCTCCGGCTTCTATACAAGCAAAGAAAAAGCACAGGCTCACATCAATGCGGGCGCTAGAAAAGTTGTTATCTCTGCTCCAGCAGGAAACGACCTTCCTACTATCGTATACAATGTAAACCACACAACCTTAAAACCGGAAGATACCATTATCTCTGCAGCTTCCTGTACCACAAACTGCTTAGCTCCAATGGCAAAAGCATTAAATGACTTAGCAGGAATCAAATCCGGTATCATGAGCACCATCCACTCTTACACAGGTGACCAGATGACTCTTGACGGACCTCAGAGAAAAGGCGATTTAAGAAGAAGCCGTGCAGCAGCAGTAAACATCGTTCCGAACAGCACAGGCGCTGCAAAAGCAATCGGTTTAGTTATCCCAGAGTTAAACGGCAAATTAATCGGTTCTGCACAGCGTGTTCCGTGCCCAACAGGTTCTACCACTATCTTAGTAGCAACTGTTGAGAAATCCGTAACCAAAGACGAGATTAACGCAGCTATGAAAGCAGCAGCTACCGAGTCTTTCGCTTACAACGACGAAGAAATCGTATCTTCTGATATCATCGGAAGCACAGCTGGTTCTATCTTCGATGCAACCCAGACCATGGTTGGCGAGGACAACTTAGTACAGGTTGTTTCCTGGTATGACAACGAGAACAGCTACACCTCTCAGATGGTTCGTACAATCAAATACTTCAGCGAACTTGCTTAATAATATAGCGGGTTTCGATACAGTGGGCGCAAGTTCGCTGGAACTCTGCTTAATTAAGTATGGAGTTGGAGTACAGTGAATGCAAGTTCGCTGGAACTCTGCTTAAGAAAGCAACAGGTTGGAGTAATTATATGAGACTTTTAACAGGTCCGGTCCCAATAGGACCGGACCTGTTTTGTACAGCAGGAATATTGGGAATGGCGGAACAAACCTATCATTTTCCCTGCAAATCAGAATTGAAAAGGAGGACATATCATGTCATTAAATAAAAAATCAGTAGATGATATCAATGTAAAAGGCAGAAGAGTGCTTGTAAGATGTGACTTCAACGTACCTTTAAAAGAGGGCGTTATCACAGACGAGACACGTATCAACGCAGCGCTTCCTACCATCCAGAAATTAATCAACGACGGCGGAAAGGTAATTCTCTGCTCTCACCTTGGAAAAGTAAAGAACGGACCAAACGAGGGCGAGTCTTTAGCTCCGGTTGCAAAGAAACTTTCTGAGAAGCTTGGCAAAGAGGTAAACTTTGTAGCAGATTACAATGTAACAGGCGAGGCAGCTACCGCAGCTGTTGCAGCTATGAACGAGGGAGATGTGGTATTATTACAGAATACACGTTTCCGCGGCGCAGAAGAGACCAAAAACGGAGAAGAGTTCAGCAAAGAATTAGCTGACTTAGCAGACGACTATGTATGCGACGCTTTCGGTTCTTCCCACAGAGCACACGCTTCCGTTGCAGGCGTTACCAAATTCATCTCTGAAAAAGGCGGCTCTAACGTAGTTGGTTACTTAATGCAGAAAGAAATCGACTTCTTAGGAAATGCAGTAGAGAACCCGGTAAGACCTTTCGTAGCTATCCTTGGCGGCGCTAAGGTTGCTGATAAATTAAACGTTATCTCCAACTTACTGGAGAAATGCGATACCTTAATCATCGGCGGCGGTATGGCATACACCTTCTTAAAAGCACAGGGCTATGAAATCGGAAAATCCTTAGTAGATGACAGCAAATTAGATTATTGTAAAGAAATGATGGAAAAAGCAGAGAAGCTCGGCAAGAAATTATTACTTCCGGTTGACTCCGTAACCATCGCTGATTTCCCAAGCCCAATCGACGCTCCGGTAGACGCAGTGGAGTATGATGTGGAAAATATGCCGGCTGACAGAGAAGGCTGTGATATCGGACCGAAAACCCAGGCTATGTATGCAGAGGCTGTAAAGACAGCGAAGACCGTTGTATGGAACGGACCGATGGGCGTATTCGAGAACCCGACCCTTGCAAAAGGTACGATTGCAGTGGCAAAAGCATTGGCAGAGACAGACGCTACCACCATTATCGGCGGCGGTGACTCCGCAGCAGCAGTCAACCAGTTAGGCTTTGCTGACAAGATGAGCCACATCTCCACAGGCGGCGGCGCTTCCCTTGAGTTCTTAGAGGGCAAAGAGCTTCCGGGCGTAATGGCAGCAGATGATAAATAAATCGTAATTTGCAGGAAAAATCAGAAAAAAGAGGACAAATAAAATGGCAAGAAAGAAAATTGTAGCCGGCAACTGGAAAATGAACATGACCCCAAGTCAGGCAGTTGCATTGGTAGAAGAGTTAAAACCGTTGGTAGCAAGTGATGATGTGGAAGTTGTTTACTGTGTTCCGGCAATCGACATTGTTCCGGTTGTTGAGGCGGTAAAAGGAACCAACGTTGCAGTCGGCGCTGAGAATATGTACTATGAGGAAAAAGGCGCTTACACCGGAGAGATTTCTCCTGAAATGTTAGTGGACGCAGGCGTAAAATACGTTATCATCGGTCATTCCGAGAGACGTGACTACTTCAAAGAGTGCGACTGCATGCTCAACAAGAAAGTGAAAAAAGCGTTTGAGCACAACTTAGTGCCAATCCTTTGCTGTGGAGAGTCTTTAGAGCAGAGAGAGATGGGAATTACCCTCGACTGGATTCGTTTACAGATTAAATCCGACTTAAAGGATATTACTGCAGAGCAGGTTGCTTCCATGGTAATCGCTTATGAGCCAATCTGGGCAATCGGAACCGGAAAAACCGCTACCACTGAGCAGGCACAGGAGGTTTGTAAAGCAATCCGTGACTGTATCGCAGAGGTTTATGGCGCTGATACTGCAGAAAAGGTTCGTATCCAGTACGGCGGTTCTGTAAATGCAGGAAATGCAGCAGAATTATTTGCACAGCCGGATATCGACGGCGGTCTTGTTGGCGGAGCTTCTTTAAAGGCAGATTTTGGAAAAATCGTCAACTACAAATAAGTATCCGAAGGGAACCTTTCACAGGGTTCCCTTTTTCCACTGAGAGGATAGTGTGAAAAATAATTTTTCACACGAACTTGTTTGTGTTACGCAATATTTGTGCCTACGGCTCAAATTCGCAGGCTGTGGAAAGGCATGGTTATTTTTATGAAGAAAAAGTGCAGGATTGGTGCACTCATGCTGCTTGTTTTTTGTATGTGTCTGGGAATGGGACAACAGGCGGAGGCAGCGCAGACACAAATGAGGGAAGAGGCGGCAGAACTTACGGATTTATCAGCGGCATTTGATGTTATTTTACGAGGTGCAACAAAGGAATTTATAGCGGGATATGTGGTGGATGAAGCCTTTCTGATGTGGCTTGGCGCTCATTATGGTGAGGAAGCCGTCCTGTCTTTGGCAGGCAGGGTGTTAGACGGAGAACTGGCTGCCGACGGCTGGTATGAGGTGACGGGGGAATCCATCCATGTGCTGTGGCTTAGGTTTTGCCAGGACACGGGATTTCAAAGCTATCAGTTAGAAAATGTTTACTGGAAGGAATGCGCAGAGGAAAAGGAGACGGTCATCAGCTTTACCGGGGATTTTAATCTGGCGGAGGACTGGTGCACCACGGAATATATGAAAGCGCAGCCGGACGGGATTTATGACTGCTTTTCCGAAGAGCTGTTAGAGCTTATGAACCAGTCGGATATCATGGTGATGAACAATGAATTTACCTACACCGACAGTAAAGAGGCACTCTGGGGCAAGGACTATGTGTTCCGCGCCGAGCCAATGATGGCGGAGCTTCTTTCTGTATTCGGCACGGACGCAGTAACATTGGCGAATAACCATGTGTTTGACTACGGGGAAAGGGGGCTTTCCGATACGCTGCTGCATTTAAAAGCGAACGGAATACCTTATTCCGGCGCCGGGGAAAATATGGAGGAAGCCTCTAAAATCCTTTATTTCGTGGCAAACGGCAGAAAAATCGCCTTGGTCAGCGCTACGGAAATCGAGCGCTCTACCCAGTATACCAGGGAGGCGTCAGATACCCATAACGGCGTCTTAAAAACCCTAAATCCGCAGCGGTTTGTTTCTGTGATTCAGGAGGCGAAGGAACACAGTGATTATGTGATTGCCGTGGCACACTGGGGAACGGAGGGAGCTCTTTACCCGGACGCATCCCAGAGATATCTGGCAGGAAAATTTGCGGAAGCGGGAGCGGATGTAATTATCGGCGGACACCCCCACAGACTTCAGGGAGCAGGCTATGTGAAAGGCGTTCCGGTAGCCTACAGCCTTGGAAATTTCTGGTTTTCCGATTCGGCGCTCTATACCACGGTGGCGCAGGTCGTCATTGGTGAGGACGGTTCCGTAAGGCTTAGATATCAGCCCTGCTTACAGAAGGATTTAACCACAAGCCTGCTTACGGACGAGGCGGAAAAAGAAGAATTTAACTGTTACTTAGCGGCGCTATCCTCCGATGTGTGGATAGACCGGGAGGGTAATGTTTATGATAAATACGCCGAGACAGAGGAAAATGTACAGTTGATGTTAGATGCGGATACCTGTACGACAGAGCTGAGAGGCTATATGGATAAGGAAGGAAATGCCATTGATATCGTTGGCAATCTGAGGGAATGACGATTTTTTCGGCAGCCTGAAAGAAGAAATGCTCTGGGTATCGCTGGCAATCTGAAATAAAGAAACTGCCCGATGGCAGTATTCAAAAAATGGAAAAAGACCGTGAAAACGGCGGAAAGTGAGGAAAAAATGAGTAAAAAACCTACCGTATTAATGATTTTAGACGGATTTGGACTGAATGAGAAAACAGAGGGGAATGCCGTAGCACAGGCGAACACCCCGAATATTGACGGCTTAATGAAGGATTATCCTTATGTAAAAGGATATGCCAGCGGACTTGCTGTAGGTCTGCCGGACGGACAGATGGGAAACTCCGAGGTAGGACATTTAAACATGGGTGCCGGAAGAATTGTTTACCAGGAGCTTACCAGAATCACCAAGGAAATCGAGGATGGAGATTTCTTTAAAAACGAAGCGCTGTTAGCAGGAATTGAAAACGTAAAGAAAAACAATTCCGATTTACATTTATACGGACTGCTCTCTGACGGCGGCGTACACAGCCACAACACCCATCTTTACGGCTTGCTGGAGCTGGCGAAAAGAGAAGGCGTTGAAAATGTTTACGTGCACTGCTTCTTAGACGGACGTGACACTGCGCCTACCTCCGGAAAAGGCTTTGTGGAGGAATTAGAGGCAAAAATGAAAGAAATCGGCGTTGGTAAAATCGCTTCTATTTCAGGTCGTTACTACGTGATGGACCGTGACAACCGCTGGGACCGTGTGGAGAAGGCTTACAATGTGCTGACCAAGGGCGAGGGCGAGACTGCTGAGAGCGCAGTGGCAGCTATGGAAGCTTCTTATGCAAAGGATGTGACAGATGAGTTCTTTGTTCCGACAGCAATCACAGAGAACGGTGCGCCGACTGCAACCATTAAAGATAAAGATACTGTTATTTTCTTTAACTTCCGTCCTGACCGTGCCCGTGAGATTACCAGAGCATTCTGTGCGGACGAGTTTGACGGATTTGACAGAGGGGCAAGAAAAGACGTTACCTATATCTGCTTTACCGAGTATGATGTGACCATCCCGAACAAAGAGATTGCATTCAAAAAGGTAGAACTGAAAAATACCTTTGGCGAGTATTTGGCAGCCCATGGAAAAACCCAGGCGAGAATCGCTGAGACAGAGAAATACGCTCATGTTACGTTTTTCTTCAACGGCGGTGTGGAGGAGCCAAACGAGGGAGAGGACCGTATTTTGGTAAAATCCCCGAAGGTTGCCACCTATGATTTACAGCCGGAAATGAGTGCGCCGGAGGTTTGCGACAAGCTTTGCGACGCTATTCGTTCCCAGAAATACGACGTGATTATCATTAACTTTGCAAACCCGGATATGGTGGGACATACCGGTATCTTAGAGGCGGCAAAGAAAGCCGTTGAGACGGTGGATGACTGTGTTGGAAAAGCGGTTGCAGCGTTGAAGGAAGTGGACGGACAGATGTTCTTATGCGCAGACCATGGAAACGCAGAGCAGTTAGTGGACTATGAGACAGGCGACCCGTTTACTGCCCATACCACAAATCCGGTGCCGTTTATCTTAATCAATGCAGACCCGGCATACGGTCTGAGAGAGGACGGCTGCCTTGCAGATATCATTCCTACCATGATTGAGCTGATGGGAATGGAGCAGCCGGAGGAGATGACTGGAAAATCATTGCTGATTAAAAAATAAATAGTTTACTTGAGAGAAAATGTCCAGGTCTTGTGAGGCTTGGACATTTTTGTTGTGCGCCTAGTGTACTGTATCGTTGATAATTAGGCAAACCTACTTGTCTATTCGCCCATCTGCTGCGTTGGATTTTCTAGCCGTAGCCACCGCTACGCCGTCAAAAATCCGCCTTGCAGATGAACGAA